>Ga0208545_1000103_pt1 | contig 35814 bp, 46 predicted proteins | sample DEB08_DNA_12_FD_185498 | JGI IMG/M metagenome (GOLD analysis project Ga0208545, IMG submission 185498) | Aqueous microbial communities from the Delaware River and Bay under freshwater to marine salinity gradient to study organic matter... | ecosystem: Environmental > Aquatic > Marine > Coastal ... | reverse complement strand
AATTTCAAATCGTAAGGAAGGTGGCTTTCCTGTCGGTAGAATTACTGAAATTACAGGTTTAGAGGCATCAGGAAAATCATTATTAGCAGCACATGCACTTGCAAGTTGTCAACAACAAGGAGGGCTAGCTGTTTATATAGATACCGAAAATGCAATAAGTAGAGAGTTTTTAGAGGCAATTGGACTTGATCTGAATAAGATGTTATATGTTCCACTCGAAACAATTGAAGACATTTTCGAAGCTATCGAAAGTATAGTTGTAAAGATTCGTGAATCAAATAAAGATAGATTGGTAACAATCGTAGTAGATTCTGTAATGGGAGCTTCTACAAAAATTGAAATGGCTAAAGAATTTGATAAGGATGGTTATGCGACAAGTAAAGCCATTATATTATCAAAAGGTATGCGAAAGCTTACCAATATGATTGGCCGTAACAAAATTTGTTTAATATTCACAAATCAATTACGAACTAGACTAGGAGTAGCATTTGGAGACCCTTATACTACATCAGGTGGTAAAGCAATTCCATTTCACGCTTCGGTAAGGTTACGACTCAAATCAGTTGGTCAAATCAAAGTTAAAAAGGACGGTGTCGATCAGGCTATCGGAATTAAAACTAGATGCCAAGTGGTTAAAAACAGAATGGGTCCACCATTGAAAACTATTGATTATGATATCTATTTTGAATCAGGAATTGATAACTACGGTGGTTGGCTTAATGTTATGAAGCAATTTAAGTTAGTAGGAACAGCAGGTGCATGGTATACATTTACTAGAGAAGATGGTACAGATGTTAAATTCTTATCAAAAGATTTTGAAAAGAAGTTAGATGAGATCGACGGATTGAAAGATGAAATCTATGCACAAATATGTGAAGCCTATATTCTTAAATATAAACCGGGCGAGGACATTGGAATTGATGATGTTCAAATAGATGAAGAATTTGTTAGCGAAGAGGGCTAATGAAAGGACGTTTTTTTGACATACTACAAGAAGTAGAAAGGGAAAGAGAGCAAGGTAAAGGATCAAGTAAGGACAGCCATCTTTTAGTGATCGACGGTCTGAATACATTCATTAGAGTGTTTTCAGCCGTGCCGGCTCTTAATGACGACGGACAACATATAGGCGGCGTAACAGGTTTTTTAAGATCTGTTGCCGCCGTTATCCGTAAGATAAAGCCAACAAGATGTGTAATTGTATTTGATGGTAAGGGTGGATCTAAACGAAGAAAAGAACTATTTCCGGAATACAAAGCAAATCGGGCTAATAAGACAGCATTTAATAGGTATCAAGAATTTGCTTCATTAGAAGATGAATCTGCTTCGATGAAAAAACAATTTGGTCGAATGGTACAATATCTAAATTGCTTACCTGTTACTACATTATCTATTGACAATGTAGAAGCAGATGATATAATGGCATATATTGCAAATGAAGTATATACTAAAGATGAAAATAGAGTTACAATTTGTTCAACAGATAGAGACTTCCTTCAGTTAGTAAATAATAGAATTTCAGTATGGAGCCCCATAAAAAAGAAGATGTACACTCCAAGTGTGATGCAAGAAGAATTTGGGTTTAGCTCAAAGAACTACTTGGTGTATCGTTCTTTTATCGGTGATAAGTCCGATAATATACCAGGACTTAAAGGAGTAGGACCTAAGAGCCTAATTAAACATTTTCCTATGTTTACTGACAATAGAGAAGTGACAATACAAGAACTAGTTGAACATGCGACAAATGTAGAAAAGAAATATAAAGTGCATGAACTAGTTTCAAAGAATGAAGAATTATTAGACCTTAATTATAGACTTATGCAGTTAAAGGAAGTTGATATACATGGAGGTGCTAAAATGATAACATTAGATAAGATGCAAGGTGATATAGACAAACTTAATACTTACGAGTTTAAGAAAATGTTTATGGCCGATAAAATGTATACAGTTATCAAAGATTTAGATTCTTGGTTAAATTCATCATTCAATTCACTGAATGCATTTGCTTCGTTGGGTAAAGATTAGGTTATTTGAAAATAAATTATTATAATTAATGCATGACAGATAGATTAAGTAGTTACGGATACGCATTTCAGATTAAAGTTATAACAAGTTTGTTAGTAGATAAATCATTTCTACAACAAATTTCAGATATCCTTAGTCCGAAGTACTTTGAATCAGATGCAAATGAATGGATTGTATCTACAATATTAGAATACCAGAAAGAATATAATGCCTCGCCTACATTAGAAGTAATGAAAGTGAAACTAGAAAAGGTTGAGCATGATGTATTGAAAGACCAAGTTGTTGCACATCTTAAAGATGCTTGGAAATATACAGACTCTACGGATTTAGAATATATAAAGGACCAGGCAATGGACTTTTGTAAGAATCAAGAAATTAAAAAAGCAATTCTAGGATCAGTTGAATTGCTAAAACATGGTCAATATGATGAGATAAAGGCAACAGTTGATAATGCACTTAAGGCCGGCGCAGATAAAAATATTGGTCATGATTACATGATTGATATAGATGAACGATATACTGAGGCTGTTCGGTTTGTGCAAGAAACTCCATGGGAAGTTATTAATGAACTAACAGATGGTGGACTAGGCAAGGGTGAATTAGGAGTAATGGTAGCACCGGCAGGTATTGGTAAGTCATGGGCATTGATGAATGTAGGAGCTCATTTGATTAAGAAAGGAAAGACGGTTGTACATTATACATTAGAGCTTAATGAGGCTTATGTTGGTCTAAGATATGATTCAGTTATAACAGGTATTGCAAATCAAAATTTAAAACATTATCAAGAAGATATTAAAGAACAGTTATCTAAATTGAAAGGAGAACTGATCATTAAACATTATCCTACAAAATCAGTATCGGTAATGGGTATTAGAGCTCATGTTGAAAAATGTATTATGCAAGACAAAAAGCCAGATGTTATTATAGTTGATTATGCAGATTTGTTAAGAGGCCATGGCCAAGAAAAGAGACATGAACTTGAAGGTATATATGAAGACCTTCGTGGTATGGCAGGCGAATATGAAATACCAGTTTGGACAGCATCTCAAGCAAATAGATCGGCATTAGAAGAAGATGTTATTGATGCTAGTAAAGTTTCAGAGTCATATGGTAAAGTAATGGTTGCTGATTTTATATTATCATTATCTAGAAAGGTACAAGATAAGTTAGCAGGAACAGGTAGATGGCATGTTATTAAAAATAGGTTTGGTCCAGATGGTATTACATTACCAAGTAAGATGAATACTTCAAATGGACAATTTAATATTTATACAGATACGTCAGTAGGCGGAAGAGATACTCAAAAGCAGATGGATAATGGTAATGATATGGCTAGACAGATGTTAGCTAGAAAATATCAAGAAACACAATCTGAAGGCTTTGAGTAAAAAGTTAAGAAAAAGTTACGTAAATGAACCTTGCATATGCACTCAGTGTATATTTATATAGGAAATTAGTTGATTTACGTAGCCATTAGAGCTACATTTTTACATTAAAAATAAATAAAAGAAAAGGAAGACATGGACATCTCAACACAAATATTATCAGATATTACAGTATACATGAAGTATGCAAAATATATTCCAGAACTAGAAAGAAGAGAGACCTGGGAAGAGTTAGTTACAAGAAATAAGGCAATGCATCAAAAGACCTTTCCAACACTTAAGAAGGAAATTGATTCTGCATATAAATTTGTATATGGCAAAAAAGTATTGCCATCAATGAGAAGTATGCAATTCGCCGGCAAGCCAATTGATATAAGTCCGAATAGAATATATAATTGTGCATATCTTCCGATAGATGATTGGAGAGCTTTTTCAGAAACAATGTTTTTACTTTTAGGTGGAACAGGTGTAGGATATTCAGTACAGAAACATCATGTAGATGAGTTACCAGAAATAAGAAAACCTAATTATAATAGAACAAGAAGATTCTTAATTGCAGATTCAATTGAAGGTTGGGCAGATGCAGTTAAAGCTCTTATGAAAAATTATTTTCAAGGAGGTTCTCATCTAAAATTTGATTATTCTGATATTAGACCAAAAGGCGCTAGACTTGTAACATCCGGTGGTAAGGCACCAGGACCACAGCCATTAAAAGAATGTTTGGTTAAAGTTGAGGGACTATTGAAAGGAAAACAAGATGGAGAAAAATTATCTACATTAGAGACTCATGATATTGTGTGTCATATTGCAGATGCAGTATTAGCAGGCGGTATTAGAAGAGCCGCTCTAATCAGTTTATTTTCAGCACATGATGAAGAAATGATTTCATGTAAATCTGGTAATTGGTGGGAATTGAATCCTCAAAGAGGAAGAGCTAATAATTCTGCAGTATTAATGAGACATAAAATAACCAAAGAGTTTTTTATGGGGTTATGGAAAAGAGTTGAATTATCGGGTGCAGGAGAGCCTGGCATATACCTATCTAATGATAAAGATTGGGGAACTAATCCATGTTGTGAAATTGCATTAAGACCATTCCAATTTTGTAACTTATGTGAGGTTAATGTTTCAAATATTGAGTCACAAGAAGACTTTGAAGAAAGAGTAAAGGCGGCAGCATTTATAGGAACATTACAAGCAGGATATACAGAATTTCATTATTTAAGACCAATTTGGCAGAGAACAACTGAAAAGGATGCATTAATTGGAGTTTCAATGACAGGTATAGGTTCTGGTACGGTATTAGGATATGATATGAAATCAGCAGCTAAGATAGTTAAAGAAGAAAATGTACGAGTAGCTGCAATATTAGGTATTAATAAATCTGCAAGAACAACAACAGTTAAGCCTGCAGGAACAACTTCATTAACATTAGGAACATCATCTGGTATTCATGCATGGCATAATGATTACTATGTTAGAAGAATTAGAGTTGGTAAAAATGAATCAATGTTCAAATACTTGTCTGAACACCATCCATCATTAATTGAAGATGAATACTTTAGACCACATGACACAGCTGTGATTAGCATACCACAAAAAGCACCCGAAGGAGCTATCATGAGAACAGAATCACCTTTCCAGTTATTAGAAAGAGTTAAAAAGGTAGCTACTGAATGGATTAAACCAGGCCATAGATCCGGAAACAATACTCATAATGTTTCTGCAACAATTTCATTAAGAGATCATGAATGGGATGCAGCCGGTGAATGGATGTGGGACAATAAAGAATATTATAACGGCCTTTCTGTGTTACCTTATGATGGCGGAACTTATACACAAGCTCCATTTGAAGATATTGATGAGGCTACATATGAAAAGATGATGGGAGCATTATCAAATGTAGATTTATCAGAAATTATAGAAACAGATGATGAGACAGATTTAAAAGGTGAATTAGCATGTGCAGGAGGAAGTTGTGAAATCACATAATGATTGGATATATCAGCTTTGGGTAGAACATGTCAATCAATCATCCAAATTTTATTGGGAAAATGGTTACAAGGTCATGACGAAAAAATATCATTTAGAAAGAGGATATTGTTGTAACTCAGGATGTAGACATTGTCCTTATAAAAAGCATTGAAAAGATTTGCCTAATTGAAATATTTTTCTTATCTTTATATATAAATAAAAAGTAGAAGATATGACAAAGAACGAGTTAATTAATGTAATTGTAAGTTTAAAGACGGATTTAAAATGGCTAAAGAAAAATTTACAATTCAGAATGGATGGAAATGATATTGAAGACGTATTATCAAGGTATCAAGATGATGACAGCAAATATGCATGTCAATCAGGTGCATTTCAGGCAATGGCAAGCATGGATAATGATACCTTTAAAAGGTCGATCGAATCCATAGAGAAAATGGAAAAACAATTAGAGATATGAAAAAAAGTTATTCCGGTCCATATTATGTTGTAGATAAAAAAAGTAAAGAGATCTTCACTTATAAAAAAGATGTTGGTAAGCATTATAACATATATGGCACATATAAACAAATGCAAGAAAAGTTATCAAAGAAAGGACTTATTTTAACTAGAGAAGTAGAATAATTGGAAAAAAGTTCCAAAAAGATTTGCCTAATTGAAATATTTTTCTTATCTTTATATAGAAGATAAAAAGGTAAGGGGTCAAGCCATAAGATGACCTAAAAATTAAAAATTAAAAAATGAATAAAAATTTCGAAAACCTCCATTTAATGTCCTTCAAAGAGTTACAAGAACTAAAAGGTCAAATTGAAACAATGATGTCTATGAAACAACCTTCAATGAGAGTTGGTCAAAAAGTTAAAATTGATCATGCTAAATTTTCTGGAGTTGTTGGTGTAATTAAAAAAATAAATAGACAAAAGTGTAAAGTTGAATTAAATGGTACTACTTTTAATGTTCCTAAATCAATGATACTTATATAATGAAAGATTCATGGATTATATTCGATTTGGATGGCACATTAGCCGACATCGAAAACAGAAGAAAGTTAGCAGTTAAAGCTAACGGTAAGATGGATTGGGATATATTCTTTTCATCTAGATTAGTTGAAACAGATGAACCAAAAGAATCTGTAATAGAAATGGCTCGTGTATTATCAAATGCCGGCCATAAGATAGCAATATTATCAGGTAGAAGTAAAGCAACCAAACAAGTAACAATGGATTGGCTAGATAAACATGAAGTTCCATTCAATGTTTTAAAATTACGTCCAACCAGTCATCCATGGAAATTTATGCCAGATGATAAGTTAAAACAAGGTTGGTTAGATGATCTTTGGCCTGATGATAAAAAAGATAATATTGTATGTGTCTTTGATGATAGAGATAAAGTGGTTCAAATGTGGCGAGAAAATGGCCTAAATTGCTTCCAAGTAGCTGAAGGCGCATTTTAAAAAATAAAAAATATGGAATTATATAAAGTACCTAGAAATAGTAGAATTAAAGTAATAGTTGAAGATAAAGTACCACCAGGTGCACCTCAAATCACAGAAGGTGAAGAGTTAAACTTCAGAAGTATAGATGGAATGTATAGTTACTGTACCAGAGATAATGGTGAAGTAGTACATCTGGCAGCTTGGACCGAAGTGGAAATAATAAAGTAAAAATAAAGGCACAAATATTTGTGCGTTTGCAAAAAATTAGTTATATTTATAATAAATTAAAAAATAGTTATATGAAAAATTTTAAGTTTAAGTTAGTCGATCTAACATTTGATATGAAGAAATTAGCTTCATATGATCAAGAATATTTAAGAACAATGGTATTCGAGGCCGTTGGTCAAAAGTCAGTAAAAAATTCAGGTAAACCTTTTTCAGAAGCATATAAATATCCAGATAACTTTACATTATTTAATGATGAAGTTGAGATGTTAAATTATATGTCAGACTTTACAGGTAAGTATGATAATACCGCATCTCATTTATTGCATGGTAAAAAGTATTATTTTGCATGGACATATTCTGCATAAATCATTAGGATATATGAAAAATATTTCTTATATTAATTTAAAATAAGATAGGTTATGAGTTATAGAAGTACAAAAGTTTTTGATGGATTTAGTACAGTATTTCGTCAATGGAAAGCCGAAGGTACCCATTGTAGATTTCTGCATGGTTATGGTATATCATTCAAAGTAACATTTGAAGGAGAGCTAGATAATAGAAATTGGGTATGGGATTTTGGCGGAATGAAAAGAGCTAAAACTCTTATCGACGGTATGCAGCCTAAAGCATGGATGGACTATATGTTTGATCATACTTTAATTGCTGCTAAAGACGATCCAATGTTAAATTATTTTCGTAATTTAGATGAACATGGAGTTATCCAGTTAAGAATAATAAAGGCAACCGGAGCAGAAAAGTTTGCAGAATTTATATTTAACAAACTAAATAATTTTGTAAAAGATGAAACTAATGATCGTGTAAGAATAACTCAAGTAGAGTTTATGGAACATGGTAAAAATGCAGCAATATATCATGAATAAGAGAATAGAAGATTACAATAAAGTATTACCTGTATTAGAAGTATACAGATGTGTACAGTCAGAAGGAAGTAGATTTGGAATGCCTACTATTGCAGTTAGGACTACAGGATGTACTCATAGATGTTATTTTGGAGAAGGTGGATGGTGTGATAGTTGGTATACAAGTATACATCCAGAAAAAGGTACTTTTACTTTCAATGATATTATTAAGATATATGATAAGAATCCTCAAATAACAGAAATGATGTTAACAGGAGGTAGTCCTACCATGCATCCTGCATTAGTAAATGAATTAACTCATTTTGCAAATGAAAGAGGAATATTGATTACAATTGAAACAGAAGGAAGTAAATATGTCGAAACAGATTATCCGTTGGGTTTATTATCCATTAGTCCGAAATTTAGTAATAGTGTTCCTGTATTGGGCGCTGTTACGCCAGCTGGTAAAGTGGTAGATGAAAGAATGATTAAGACTCATAACAGATTTAGATTAAATACAGATTCAATCAAACAGATGATAGAGTTTCATGACGATTATCATTATAAGCCAGTATGGGATGGGACAGATAAGAATCTAAAAGAAATTGAAGATTACAGAGTTGAATTAGGTATTCCTAAAAATAAAACATATGTTATGCCGGCCGGAGATACAAGAGATACTTTGATTGAAATGTATCCTAAGGTATTTCAAATGGTAGCAGAACATGGTTATAATATGTCAGGTAGAGATCATATCATAGCATTTAATACAGAACGTGGAGTATAAAGAAGCAATAAAAATATTAGATACAATCCAAGAGAATGTAGAAGTTTGTTGTGCAATAACAATGGACCCCGATGATGTATTAGTACTAATTGACAAGTTACGTTTAATAATAAAAAATGGAGAAAAAAATGAAAATGAAACCAATGGGTGATCAGCTTTTATTAAAAGCACAAGAAACTCAAACAAAAACTAAGTCAGGTATTATCTTGACAGCGACAAATGATGTATATGGATATGCAGATGTGATTGATGCAGGTCCAGGTTTATTTACACAAACAGGTGATAGAATACCAATGACCGTTAAAAAAGGTGATGTTGTTTTAGCTCCGGTAAGTAAGTTAAGTGGTAAGAATGGTAATCAAATTAAATTGGAAGAAGAGGCATATGTGTTAGTCCGAGAGTCGGAAATAGCAATGGTGTCAGTAAGTGATTCGTAATAATAAAACTGAAGAATTATGAAAGATATAAATATAGAACTAGTAAAGGCAGGTTATGCCAACGGAGCAGCTGAAGGCCGTCCTTTGTCAGCAGAGGAAAAATTAGCAATGATAGCAGATGCAGAAAAAGCATTTGGTCAATTTTTAGATGCATTAAAGGTTGATTGGAAGAATGATCCTAATTCAGATAAAACACCATATAGAGTAGCAAAGGCATATGTGAATGATTTGTGGGCAGGTAGATATGAAGCTCCACCCGCAATAACAACATTTCCTAGTGATGGATATGATGGTATAGTATTTGAGGGTGGTATTCCATTAACAAGTATGTGTTCTCATCATCATCAAACTATTATGGGTGTAGTGCATGTTGCATATATTCCAGGTAAAGATAGTCATGTAATTGGATTGTCTAAATTAAATAGATTGGTAGAACATTTTGGTAGAAGAGGTGCAATACAAGAACAATTAACTGTTGCCATTCATCATGCAGTAGATGCTATTATTGAAGATAATAATGGTGTAGCAGTTATGATTGATGCAACTCATAATTGTGTACAATGTAGAGGAGTTAAGCATGGTGGTGCAAGTATGAAGACAAGTAAATTGACCGGCGCATTTAAAAAAGATCCTGCTACTAGAAATGAGTATTATGAATTCATTAGAGGATATAATTAATGGAAATACTTATACCAGAATATAAAATAGAAAGAAGAGTCAGAGCAATGGCTCATAAAATTTCTGAGGAACATAAAGAATCGGGAAATGATCTTCCACCGGTAATGATATGTGTACTAAATGGAGGATATGCATTTTTTGCGGATCTCATGAAGGATATGGGTATAGATGTACAAATGGATTTTATTCGACCAAAGTCATATGAAGGACAAGATAATTCCGGAGGAGTTAAATTTACAAAAGAATTAGAAATTCATTGTAAAGGTAAACGTGTTTATATTATAGATGATATAATTGATACAGGTCAGACGATGTTAGAAATATTGTTTAGAGTTAATGATATGTTGCCGGCCGAAGTAAAAGTTGTTACATTATTAAAACGAAAAGAAGATAGTCCTCCAGTAGATCATTTTTGTTTTGAGATTGACAAAGAATGGGTAGTAGGATATGGATTAGATGATAATTCATTGAAAAGAAATTATAGAAATATTTACAAAATAAATTAATATGAATCAGCCAGATGCAAAAAAACATCAGATAATTAGTTTTATCAAATCAGGAATTAGAATATTAGGATATGCTTTATTACCATTTAATTTGGTAGTGTCAGTTATTTTTCTTATATTAAGTGAAATAGTAGGAATTATAGAAGAGCTAGTTTAATGTATCAAGCAGTAGCATATCATAGACGTACTAACAAAGTACATATTTGGGATGATAAGAAAGGTCATGTAATTGTAAATTATAAACCTTATGCTTATCGAAAAGCATCATATGGCGATAAAGTTGCATTAGATGGTGAACGAGTTATGAGAATAGATAATCCAGACTCAGAAGAAAGAGGGTTATATGAAAATGACTTGAATCCAGAAATGCGCACTTTAATTGATATGTATACAGATTCAGATGAAGCATCTGTAGGACATAGGCCTTTATTTATTGATATTGAAGTAGATATTGCATCTGGATTTCCAACTCCGGAAGAAGCTCAAAATGAAGTAACATCTATTGCAATTTTTGATGAGGCAGGCGATCAAAGATGTGTATGGATTTTGGATAAAGACCAAGTAGTAGAAAATTTATCTAAGCCAGGATATGAAGTTATTTCATGTAGAGATGAACATACATTGTTAAGTAAATTCTTATTCAAATATTATGAGATTCAGCCTACTTTGATAACTGGATGGAATATTGACTTTTTTGATATACCATATCTTTATAATAGGATGGTACAAATCTTAGGAGAAAAGCAAGCAAGAACATTATCTCCGATTAATGATGTTATATGGTTAAAACATAGAAACAGATACAGGATATCAGGAGTTTCGTGTTTGGATTATATGGCATTGTATAAAAACTTTACATATTCACAAGAGTCTAGTTATTCATTAGAAGCTATATCTCAAAAAGAGTTAGGTAAAGGTAAAATGAAATATGAAGGAACATTAGATGACCTCATGAAAAGTGATATTCAAGGTTATATTGATTATAACATGAATGATGTTGATTTGGTATGGGAGATAGATCAAAAGATGAAACTAATGGATTTGGCAAGAAGTATATGTCATAAAGGCCATGTTCCTTATGAGGACTTTTTATTTCCAACAAGATATTTAGATGGTGCGGCGTTAACATATATGAAACGAATGAATATTGTTTCGCCGAGCAGACCACCCCGATCGGGCGAAGAGCTCAACTTATTAGGAGCATATGTTAAGGCACCGAATGCCGGCCGTTATAAATGGGTATATGACCTTGACTTAACATCGCTGTATCCTAGTATTATTATGACACTTAACATATCTCCAGAAACTAAAGTTACAAAATTAGAAAACTTTGATAGTAAAGGATATATTAAGAATACAGGACAACATTATTCCGATCAATGGAATGGATGGGAAACTAGTCATGACTTACGAGAATATTTAGAATCTAACAAATATTCTATAGCAGCTAATGGAGTTGTATATGATACGCAGATTAAAGGATTTCTTCCGAGTATTTTAGATAATTGGTTTGCGGAACGTGTAGAGTATAAAAATTTAAGAAAAAAATATGAAAAAGAAGGGAATGATGCCAAAGCAGAATATTATGATAGGATGCAATTGGTAACTAAAATTCTTTTAAATTCATTCTATGGAGTATTAGGTAATCCTAGTTTTAGATTTTTTGATCCAGATAATGCAACAGCTATTACAAGTACAGGTCAACAGTTAATTAAGTTTACAGCTGATGTAGGAAACAATTTTTATGCAAAAGAATTAGGTAAAAAAGAAGATTATAATATTTACATAGATACAGATTCAGTATTCTTTTCTTCATTGCCATTAATTGAAAAACGATATCCAGATTATGATATAACAGATGAGAAGTGGATGTCTGATAAAACAATTGAAATTGCAGATGAGGTACAAGACTTTATGAATAGGTCATATGATATATATGGCAAACGATTTCATAATGTAGATATTCATAGATTTGATATAAAGCAAGAGAATGTTGCAAAAGCCGGCCTATGGATTGCAAAGAAACGATATGCCCAATGGATTATTAATGTCGAAGGCCATACTGTATCAAAATTGGATGTAAAAGGCCTTGATGTTGTAAGGTCATCATTTCCGCCTTCATTTAGAAGATTTATGGCCGAAGTATTAGAAGACATGTTAAATGATATTGATAAGGTAACATTAGATGGTAAGATTTTAGCTTTCAAAGAACATATGAAAACATTAGGACTAATGGATGTAATGTTTCCTATCGGCGTAAAAAATGTTAAGAAATATACAAGGAAAGGAGATTCTCCATTTTCAATAAGAATGAAAGGAACGCCTGTACATGTTAAGTCGGCATTAAATTACAATGATATGTTAAAACATCATAAAATAAAAACCATTAGAGGTATTATTAATGGCGAAAAGATTAAATGGACATATCTTAAACCAAATTCAATGAATTTAGATACCATGGCATTGAAAGGGTTTGAAGATCCTGCACCAATTGAAAAGTTTGTGCAAGATAATATAGATTATGAAAAGATATTCAAATCAGCATTCTCAAATAAGTTAAATGATTTTTATGCTGCAATGAAATGGGGTTCAATTCCAGAAAATAATAACTTAGGAAAGTTTTTCCAATTTTAATTAGGATAGATGAAAAAGATTTCTTATATTATAATATAATAAAAAGATATGATAGGATTTAGAAAGTACTGGTACGGTAAAGAATGTGAAGGTAGATTGACAGATGTAGAGACCTTATTTTTAGCAGATATAAATGTTAAAGGTCTTAATATGGACAAAGCTCCCCATATATACTTTTGCTCCGGAGCAGTAGAACAATTAATAACAGATGCTACAGATTCTAAATTGAATTGGGATTGGATGAATAAGTTTATTGATAGAACAGGTACAACAATTAGTTTAGAATGTACGCCTGGTATGTTGAAAAATATTCCACCTATGATTAGAATTAGGACTCATATTATGTATATGTTAGAAGAAGAAGAAGTAGGATTATTAAAACAAAATGATAGTATAAAGGTTATACATGCTCCTTATAGTTTATATTGTGCAAGTATACAAAATATGCAGAAAGTTACACCGGACGATTACAAATACGATATATATGAATAATATTTGGATAGTAGATTTAGAAGCAGTTGAAACAAGATATACTGGTCAATGGAAACAACATTTTCCGGAATTGATGCGAGTAATGGCGTTTGGAGAATATAATGTAGAAGTTATAGAAGGACCTACGGATATTCCTGAAGCAACTACTCCTGGTGCATTTTTAAACTTTGGTGGTACTAATATTTACAAAAGTGCTCAAATGGTTAAGATAGGTAGATTGTTTTGTGATAACAAGGTTAAGCCGGGAGACCATTTTATTTATACAGATGCATGGAATCCAAGTATTATACAATTAAAGTATATGAGCCAACTATTACAGATTCCTATCAAAATACATGGCCTATGGCATGCTGGTAATTATGATCCTAATGATTTCTTAGGTAGATTGATTAATGATCAATGGGTTAAGACATTTGAAAAATCATTAGCTGAAGCAATAGATTATAATTGGTTTGCGTCAGATGATCATCTATCAATGTTTAGACGAAACTTTGGATATGGTGATGTTAAATGTTTTAGAACAGGATGGCCAATGGAATATCTGAATAAAATGTTTACCCCTAAAAAGAAAGAAGATATCATATTATTTCCTCATAGGATTGCACCTGAGAAACAACCAGAGATATTTAAAGATTTAGCAAAGGAGTTACCAGAATATAAATTTATTGTATGTCAAGAACATGACTTTACAAAAAAGGAATATCATGATTTATTAGAAAGATCTAAAATGGTATTTTCCGCAAACTTGCAAGAGACGTTAGGCATTTCATGCTATGAAGGAGCTTTGGCCGGAGCAATACCAATGGTTCCTAATAGATTAAGTTATACAGAAATGTATTCCGATGAATTCAAATATCCAAGTGAATGGACAGAATCTTGGGAGTCATATCTTAAACATAAAGATCATCTAATAAGAGAGATTCGTATATGGATGGAACGTTATGATACAATAGCCGAATCAGGCAAAATAGAACAATTAGCTAATAGTTTACATGAAAATTACTTTTCGTGTAATGGATTAAAAAAGGTATTATTTAATGGATAAAAAAGAAAACAAAGAAAAACAAAAAGAGTTTATTTACTTCCCGTCTTTATCAGCCGGCGGCTTTGCGTCGTCGCTGATTAAGGACACAAAATTATCAAATGGAACTACATGTAGATTTTATGATGATAGTTATCCGGAAGAATTTAGACATAAGAATTTCCTAATAACAGCAGGACATTATTATAAGAAGATGGATATACGTGACCAATTTGGTTTAGGTAAAGATTCATTAGTATTCGGAGATTCAGGAGGATATCAAATTGCAACTGGTGCATTGAAATATAGTGATGACTTGAGAGAAAAGATATTTCATTGGTTAGAAGCTAATTCAGATGTAGCAGCTAATTTAGATATACCACCTAAGACAGTATATGAAAATAAATTTTATGAATGTGCAGATATTAGTTATGATAATTTTGCATGGTTTGAAAAGAATCAATCAGGTAAGACAAAGTTCTTAAATATGTTACAAGGTTCCAATCCGCAAGAGTATGAGTGGTGGTATCAAAAATTTAAGCATTTTGAATTCCAAGGTTGGGCTATTGGAGGTCCTCAAAAATTAGTTGACTTCATGTGGGCATTAGCATTAATGTTAAAAAATAGAGAATTTGAAAAAGTTAATTTAGAATATTTACATTTATTAGGTATTTCAAAGATATCAGATTTCTTTATATTATCGACAATACAAAAATGTTTGAATAAACATTATGGCAACAGAATTATAGTTACAACAGATTCAAGTTCGCCTGGTCAATATCCTGTATATGGAACATATTTACATTCTCATAACTTTAAGAAATTATCGTTTACGGATGTATATATGCCAAAAGGTTCAAAAGATGAAGATGGAAATGTTCAGAAATTAGATCTTTTAGATGCTCCTGATCAATTAGTTCCATGTAGTTTAGATTGTCCGGCATGTAAAGATTTTACATGGGATATGCTAAATGATTATAATTCATCAGCAGTGCCTAGAATGGTATTACATAATGTACATGTATTTGATCATACAATAAAAGAAGTGAACAAGATTGTGGCTGCTCATAGAGAGGTTGCGCAATATGTTGTTCCAAATAATTTAGCTGCAGTATTAAAAAGTATATACGAAATGTTCGAAGATCCAGATGCAGCGATCACTACTTATGAGAAGTATAAACAATATTATCAAAAGTTTGGAGGACAAAGTATTACAACTATTAACAAAGATATATTTAATCAATTTTTTGAAGAAAAAGAAGAACTATGAAAAAAAGCGACTTATTAAATTTCGTAGGCCGATATCATTTGGCCGGAGCGACTACATCAGTAAAGTGGGATGCAAAAGAAGGTGCATTGCAAACTGAATTCATCACAGATGATCAGAATGTAATTGGACATATTAATGCTTCTAACTTAGATCTGGGTAACAATGAATTAGGTGTTTATGCAACACCTCAATTAGTAAAAATGTTAACTGCAACAGGTGAAGACCTAACAGTTGATGTGAATGATGTGAGCGGCACAGCTGTTAGCATTGGAGTAAAAGATAAAGATGTGGATATGACATTCATGTTAGCAGATTTATCTGTAATTAGACAGGTTCCGGATCTTAAGAATACACCTGATTGGAATGCTTCTATTGATATAACAGATTCTGTTAGAACTAAATTTATCAAAGCAAAGAATGCATTACCTGAATCAGAAAACTTTGGAATTAAATGTACTGGTGGTGTAGTAGATATGATAATGAATTATTCATCTATCAATACTAATAGAATTACATTTCAGTTAGATGCGCCTGATAGTAAAGATATGGGAGTTATTTGTTTTTCATCTACATTATTTAAAGAAATACTTCAAGCAAATAAAGATGCTGAAACAGGTAAGATTGAAGTTTCTGAAGCAGGTCTTGCAAGAGTATCTTTTACAGGTAAGACATTTACATCTACTTATTACTTAGTACAATTACAATCATCATAATATGACTGACGAGATCATACAACAAGTAACAGAATACGTATATGCAAATTATAAATCGTATAAAGATAAACAACTAATTATTAGAGAGAAGGAAAATTCTTTTCATATAGCAATTCATGAAGATGCATCTCCTTTAATATTAGGTAAAGGTATATTAAATTAATATGAAAGTTAGATTTAAAAAGTTAGTTGATAAGGCAGTTACTCCAAGTTATGCAAAAGCTGGAGATGCTGGACTAGACATGACAGCCATTGGACATAGAATTGATACAGAAAATAACTTTATAGAATATTTTACAGGTATTGCATTAGAAGTTCCAGATGGACATGTAGGTCTTTTATTTCCTAGATCATCAACATCTAAAACAGATTTACGATTAGCAAATTGTGTTGGTGTAGTTGATTCAGGTTATAGAGGAGAGATTTCTTTTAGATATAAGTTTGCAAAAGATTCATTCTTTGCAAAATTAAAAAGATTTCAAGATGGAGATAGAGTAGGTCAATTAGTAATAATGCCATATCCGCAAATCGAAATGTCAGAGGCAGATGAGTTATCATCTACTGAGAGAGGTGAGGGTGGTTACGGCTCAACAGGAAATTAATATGTACGGAAATCAAGAACATACATTATGGGTTGAAAAGTTTCGACCAGGGACATTAGATGGATATGTAGGAAATGAACATATCATAGACAAAGTAAAATTATATATTGAATCGGGCGATGTGCCTCATTTATTATTTTATGGAGGAGCAGGTACAGGTAAGACAACATTAGCAAAGATTATTGCAAACAATGTAGATGCAGATTTAATGTATGTAAATGCATCTGATGAGAATAATATTGAGACAGTTCGTACTAAGATTAAGAGTTATGCTAGTACAGTTGGTTTCAAAAGATGGAAAATTGTTATATTAGATGAAGCAGATTATATGACTCCTAATGGGCAAGCTGCCTTAAGGAATCTTATGGAAACATTTAGTAAAACGACTAGATTCATATTAACATGTAATTATGTTGAGAAAATAATTGATCCTATTCAATCTAGATGTCAAGTATTTGGTATAACACCTCCTAACAAAAAAGAGGTAGCTAAACGAATTGTATCTATATTAGATGAACTCCAAGTGTCATATGATAATAAGGACCTTGTTACAATTATAAATGCCGGCTATCCTGATATAAGAAGGGTATTAAATAGCTGTCAGAGGCAGGTTATCGATGGAAAGTTAAGAGTAGATGATACCAGCGTTATACAAGCAAATTACATGACTAAATTAGTTGAAATCTTAGATAAGGCAGATAAGAAAACTGCATTCAAAGAGATTAGACAATTAATTAATGATAGTAAGGTAAAAGATTTCTCGGCATTACATAAGTATCTTTTTGAAGAAGTAGATAATTATGCTAAAGGGCATATTGCAGGCATTATATTGATATTAGCAGAATCACAATATCAAGATTCATTTGCAGTAGACAAAGAGTTACATATAATGTCAACGATTGTTAAAATGTTGAACGAACTAAAATAGAGGAAAGGTTATGGCAAAGAATTATAACAAAGGTAAAGTAATAGGAATGAATCCTGGACAAGGACAAGCTCCAAATGCGCAAGTAAATATCAAACCAGAAGATTTAAAAGATATTGCATGTGAGAATTGTGGATGTAAATACTTTAGACAGGTAAATGCATTTAAAAGAGTATCGGCATTAGTATCACCGACAGGTAAAGAACAAATAGTTCCAGTACCGACATTTAGATGTGATGAATGTGGATTTATTAACGAAGAGTTCAGACCAATTGAACAAAAAACAAAATAAGTTATGGCAAAAAAATTAATATTTGGAGCAGATGCTCGATTAGAATTGATGAAAGGTGTTGAACAGTTATCAGATGCTGTAAAATCAACATTAGGACCGAAAGGTAGAACAGTAGTGATTGAAAAGTCCTTTGGTGGACCTCATATTACCAAAGATGGAGTGACAGTTGCAAAAGAAATTGAATTAGAAGATCCAATTCAAAATGCTGGTGCACAAATGGTTAAAGAAGCTGCATCTAAAACAAATGATGAAGCAGGTGATGGGACAACTACATCAACTGTATTAGCACATGCTATATTGAAAGAAGGATATAAAAAAATTGCAAATGGAGCTAATCCAATTGAATTGAAGAGAGGTATTGATAAGACAGTTAGTAAAGTTGTTGAATATCTAAAAGAAGAATCTAGACCAGTATCTGGAAATGATGAAATAGCACAAGTAGGAACTATATCAGCTAATAATGATGCATCTATTGGAAAAATGATTGCAGAGGCAATGGATAAAGTAGGCCAGAATGGTGTAATTACTGTAGAAGAAGGAAAGACTGCAGAGACACAATTAGATGTAGTTGAAGGAATGAGATTTGATAGAGGATATGCATCTCCGTACTTTGTAACCAATTCAGAAAAAATGACTGCAGAGTTAGATGATCCATTTATATTATTATATGATAGAAAAATTTCTAACATGAAAGATATATTGCCATTATTAGAACAAACAATGGGAATGGATAGAACAATGTTAATTATTGCTGAGGATGTTGATGGAGAGGCTTTATCAACATTGGTAGTTAATAAAGTAAGAGGTACATTAAAAGTTGCAACAGTAAAGGCTCCGGGATTTGGTGCAAAGAGAATTGAGCAGTTAGAAGATATGGCTGTATTGATTGGTGCGACAGTTATAACTCAAAAAGTTGGATTATCATTAGAAGATGCTACATTAGATCATCTAGGAACAGCAGGAAGAGTTATTATTACAAAAAATGATACAACAATTGTTAATGGTCATGGTAGTGAAGAAGCAGTTCAAGAGCGCATTAAAGATGTAGCATCTCAAATAGATAGTTCAGATTCTGAATATGATAAAGAACAGTTACAATCTAGATTAGCAAAATTGTCAGGAGGTGTTGCAGTAATTAGAATTGGCGCCGGATCTGAAATTGAGATGAAGGAAAAGAAAGATAGATTAGATGATGCATTGAATGCAACAAAGGCAGCAGTTGAAGAAGGAATTATTGCTGGCGGAGGAACAATATTAAGAGGATATCAACATTTTGAGGATGATATATATGAAAATGAAGATCAAATACTGGGAAGAGACATTGTTCTCAAAGCTTGTAAGGCTCCATTTGAGTCCATTTTGGAGAACGCTGGACTTAATCCTGAAGTTATTTGGAATAAGATAGTAACTACAGGTGATGGTATTAGTTCGGGATATGATGTTAGAACAGAAACGGTATTAGAAGATATGGTTGATGTAGGAATTATTGATCCAGTTAAAGTAACAAGAATTGCTTTAGAAAAAGCAGCATCAGTAGCAGGAACAATGTTAACTACGGAATGTGTTATTACAGATATTCCAAAAGATGAACCGGCACAGCCACAAATGCCAATGATGTAATGAAGGTAAAAAAGCCAGCTACAATATTTGACCATTTAGCAAATATAACATGGAAGAAGACTCCTTGGGATACTTTAGACGAAGCATCTCAAAAGTCTTTCTCTCCATATTTGATAAATAGATGGTTATCAATGAATCCAGATTATATAGAAATAGTTGATATGTTTCAACAATATACAATAGGACCATTGAGTAAGAAACATGTATATCAATTATATTTTGATTTCTTGCCTAAGCAAAAATCATTCAATAAGTACATTAAAGGTAAAAAGTCTGATAAGTATAATAAAGACCTTGTTAAACTTATATCAAGTCATTATGAAGTACGTAAAGATGAGGCAGAAGAATATATTAGTTTATTAGATAAACAAGAGATTATTTCAATCCTTAAGAAGTATGGAAAGGCTGAAAAAGAAATAAAAAGTTTATTGAAAAAATAGATAAAAAGCTTTGCCTAATTGAAATATATTTCTTATCTTTATATAAATAAAAAAAGAATATGAAAACAATAAAGGACAATCCAGGAAGAACAGTAAAATTTCAAGAAGTAGATAATACCGCAGTTGGTCATAATGCAATTAGATATTGTGAAGAAAATTATCCACAAACTTGTGCTGAATTCAAAAAGATATTAGATGAACAATATGAAATGTTTTGTAAGAAACAAAAGAATTATGGTCCAGGTAATATATCAGTAGGAACTAGTTTAGAAACATCAGATGATATCAAATTATCTTTAACAGGACTTTGGTTTAGGATGAATGATAAAGTTCAAAGATTAAAACAATTAATTGTATTAGGTCATAAAGATGAAGTAGGAGAGTCTGAACAAGATACATTCCAAGACCTATCGATATATGGTATTATAGCGCAGATAGTTGCCGCTAAGAAATGGGGCAAATAATTAGGTTTTACGAATAATTTTTCTTATATTTATATATGAATAAATTTTTAAAGTATAGTATTAGAGAGCCGTTACCAGACGAGCGCAAAATATCTTATTCTCAATTTTCTATGTATTCAACTTGTCCCAAACATTGGGAGTTGGCATATGCAAAAGGTTTGAGAACATTTAGTCAATCAATCCATACAATATTTGGTACTGCAATGCATGAGACTTTGCAACATTATCTTACAGTTATGTATGACGAATCTGCAACAGCAGCCGATAAGATTGATTTGAATAAATACCTTAAAGACCAAATGTATAATCTTTATAAAGAAGCTGTTGATAAAATGGATAGTCACTTTTCAAATAAGTTTGAATTAGGTGAATTTTATGAAGATGGTGTAGCAATCATAGATTGGTTTAAGAAGAAAAGAGGACAATACTTTTCTAGAAAGAATGAAGAATTGATAGGTATTGAAGTTCCAATTTATCATCCAGTTGAAGAAGGTAATGATAAAGTTATGATGTTAGGTTATTTAGATATTGTTATGCGAGATAAGCGTGATAATAAAATAACAATCATCGATATCAAGACTTCAACAATGGGGTGGAATAAATATCAAAAGGCAGATAAGACAAAGACATCTCAGTTGGTATTATATAAAAAATACTTTGCAGAACAATATGGTTATGATGTAGAGAAAATTGATGTTAAGTATATGATAGTAAAACGTAAGTTGATTGAAGGAGCAATGTTTCCTCAAAAACGTATTACAGAATTTAGTCCAGCATCAGGTAAGCCAACGAGAAATAAATTAGCAAGAGAAATAAAAGGATTTGTTGAATCGGCATTCAATGCAGATGGTTCATATAATTTAGAAAGAAAGTATCCTGCAATTGCCGGTAAAAATAATAAACATTGTAAATGGTGTGAATTTAAAGATCAGCCAGATCTATGTGCTAAAGCCGAAAGGTTGAAAGGATGAAAGTAGCAATAATAGGTAGTAGGATGTATGAAAATACAAGAAAGATGAAAGATACTTTATTCCAATTGAAACGTAAATTTGGAGATAAGTTAATTATTATATCTGGTGGCGCTAAAGATGGTGCAGATAAATTTGCTAGAAAATATGCATTAGAGTTTGGAATTAAATATAAAGAGTTTAATCCAGCACATACGATAAAGAATCTATATTCTGCAATGTCCGAAACATATTATGAAAAACCATACCATGTATCACAGTTTCATCATAGAAATATGTTGATAGCAAGAGATTGTGATGTTATGATAGCATTTATAGCAAAAGGTGATGCCTCGAATGGAAGTATGAGTGCAATTAAACAAGCAAAAAAATTAAATAAACCAGTAACAATAGTATCATGATAGAAGCATTAGGATGGGTAAGTACAGTATTAGTTTTGATAGGCTATACTTTAAATGCAAAGGGAAAATTTCAATACGCAATGGTTGCGTGGATTGTAGGAGATGTTGGATGGATTACATATGATTTTTACATAAGTAATTTTAGTCATTTGGCGTTAAGTTCTATTATAATTGTATTGAATTTATATGGAATTTACAACATAAAAAGAATGCAAAATGGTGGTGTTAAATGACCGTAAGCATATTTATAATAAAGTTATAAGGGGTTTTTGAATGAATCAAATTAAGTTACCTAAGTTAAGGAAAGTCGATCCTAACAAGGTTAAAAAGAAGAAAATTTTACTATTAGCAGATGATCTAAGAATGCATTCTGGTATAGGAACAATGTCTAGAGAGTTTGTAATGAATTCATTAGATAAATACGATTGGGTACAACTAGGTGCAGCAATTAAACATCCAGATTCTGGCAAGGTAGTTGATATGAGTGATGAAGCTGCTAAGTTATCTGGAGTAGATGATGCATATCTTAAGATATACCCGAATAGTGGATATGGTAATGCACAGATATTGTCACAGATCATGCAAATTGAAAAACCAGATGCTATATTACATTTTACAGATCCTAGATTTTGGCAATGGTTATATGACATTGAACATGAGATAAGACAACATACGCCATTGATGTATTACAATATATGGGATGACTTACCTTATCCTCATTGGAATGAGCCATATTATGAATCATGTGATCTATTAATGAACATTTCTAGACAGACTAATAATATTGTAAAGAATGTGTTACAAAAACATCCAAAGCCAGATTGGGCAGTTCAATGGGTTCCTCATGGTTCAAACAGAAAGTCATTCTTTCCTATTACAGAGGATAAATATGATTGGCAAGAATACAATGAATGGTCTACAAAATTCAAAAAGGATAATGATGTAGAATTTATTATATTCTGGAATAACAGGAATATAAGAAGAAAGAATCCAGCCGATCTAATTTTAGCATTCAATACATTTTGTGATACATTACCACCGGAAGAAGCACAGAAGTGTGCATTACTAATGCATACACAAATTAGCGATGATAATGGTACAAATTTATTATCAGTAAAAAATGCTATATGTCCTAAGTATAAAGTTTTATTTTCAGATAAGCCAGTAAATCAAAAGATATTGAATTTTTATTATAATATAGCGGATGTAACTGTAAATATAGCAAGTAATGAAGGATTTGGTATTTCTTGGAATGAATCATTACATGCAGGAACGCCTATTATTAATAATGTGACTGGTGGGTTGCAAGATGGTTGTAGGTTTGAAGATGAATATGGACGTTGGATTGAATTTAGTACAGAGTTTCCTTCAAACCATGATGGGACATATAGAATACATGGAGAGTGGTGTAAGCCAGTATTTCCAAGTAATAGATCAGTACAAGGATCACCAATGACACCTTACATATTTGATGATAGATGTGATTTTAGAGATGTTGCGGATGCCATTAAATATTGGTATGATATGAATCCAAATGAACGTACAGATAATGGTATGATTGGCCATGATTGGGTATGTGGTGATGAATCAAATATGTCTGCACTAGGGATGACTAAAAGAATGGTAGAATGTATTGAAACATGTTTAAAAAATTGGACACCTAGAAAGAAGTTTACCATGTATAAAATTGAACAAAGAAAACAAATTGAAAATCCAGGAGTAATAATATGACAAAACCATTTATAGTAATACAAGGACCAGTTGCAACAAGATCGGGTTATGGAAACCATACAAGAGATTTAGCAACAGCACTTATAGCACAAGATAAGTATGATATTCAGATTATATCATTGCCATGGGGAACAACTCCAATGAATGCATTAGAGTCAGATAATCCAGACCATATTGAAATTGGAAAAAGAATTGCTAGACAAAATATAGATCGTCAACCAGATGTATTTATTCAAGTATCAGTTCCAAATGAATTTCAAAAGGTAGGTAAGTATAATATTGGAGTAACGGCTGGTATTGAAACAACTGCAGTTAATCATGAATTCATACAAGGAGCAAATAAAATGGATTTGTTAGTTGTTACTTCAGAACATTCCAAAAAAGGATTTACAGATATATCATATGATGCTATAGATAACAAAACAAAGCAAAAGACAGGAGTATTAAAGTTAGAAGTTCCGGTCAAAGTGTTATTTGAAGGATTGGATCTATCTATGTATTGTAAAACATCTGATATTGAACCTACTATAGTTAATGAATTGAAAGATATCAAAAATGATTTTTGTTATCTATTTGTTGGCCATTGGTTAAAAGGTGATATGGGACAAGATAGGAAAGATATTGGCATGATGATAAAAGCGTTCTGTGAAGCATTTAAAAAGAAAGCAGCAAAGAATAAGCCAGCACTTATACTTAAAACATCACATGCGACATTCTCAATAAAGGATAGAGATGCGATAACAGATAAGATACAACAAATTGTAGCACAATATGGTGTTAAAATGCCGGAGATATACTTGCTCCATGGAGATTTGTCTGATAAGGAAATGAATTCATTATATAATCATCCAAAGATAAAGGCAATGGTATCATTCACTAAAGGTGAAGGATTTGGAAGACCTTTATTAGAATTTAGTATTACAGGAAAACCAGTAATAGCTAGTAATTGGTCTGGTCATGTAGATTTCTTGAATCCAGATTATTGTGTAATGTTACCAGGTAATTTAACAGATGTTCATAAGTCAGCAGCAGATAAAATGATCATGAAAGAGACAAAATGGTTTACGGTTGATTATGGAGTAGCAGCCGCAACATTACAAGATGTTGTTAAAAATTACAAAATATATTTAACTAGATCTAGAAAACAAACTCAATATGTTAAAGATAATTTTAGTTTAGAAAGAATGTCTGAAATATTTAAAAATATTGTTGATGAAGGACTAAAGGGAGTTCCGCAACAAGTAGGATTAACATTACCAAAATTAAAAAAGGTAGGCAATGAAGCTCCTAAACTAAAATTACCAAAATTAAAAAAAGTTGAATCATGAATATAGATTTCGATGAAATATCGCCTATTACAGGTAATAAATGTGTTGTAGTAGAAGCAGAACCAAATAATAATGTTATATCATATCTTTGTATGGAATCAGGATATACAACAACAGACCAATTAACTAAAGATGGTCCATTTATTGAAAAACATGAAGAACAGTTAACAGATTTAATGTTAGATGCAAAACATGAAGATGAAGAAACTGGGTTAGTATGGTATCCAACATTTATGCAAATGCCAGGTGGAATGTTATATCCAGATGGTACATCAAAGGCAATTGAATGGAAGGTTGCTAGAGTAGTTCCTATATTTGGAGATGAGAGATTACAATACCCTATACCAGGAAAAGAGGGTGAATACTTTACGTCTAAGTTGGACGTAGATAATGCTAATTCATATAATACGGGCGACTTTAAGCTGGCCTTAGAAGACCTGTATGGTATAGTAAAGGAGACAATAGACAATGAGCAACAATAAAGGAATACTAGGATTCACCGCCGGCAATTTTGATTTACTTCACCCGGGATATATTTACACATTTGAAGAAGCCAAAAAACATTGTGATAGATTTATTATCTTTCTGCAAAGAGACCCATCTAAATCTAGATTTTCAAAATATAAACCGGTCATACCATTATATGAACGATATCGTGCATTAATGTCAATACAGTATATTGATGACGTATATACATATCAAACTGAAGAAGAGTTATATGAGTTAATTAAATACTTCAAACCAGATATACGTATTTTAGGGGAAGATTATATAGGTAAACGATTTACAGGTGATGATTTGCCACCTCAAATTATTTATACTAGTAGAGCCCATGGATGGTCGACTACAAAATTAAAAGATTTAATCACTACACAAACGATTAAACAAAATCCGGAGATATTTAAAAAATGAAAATAAGTTATGCAATAACAGTATGCAATGAGCATAAAGAAATAGAAAGGTTATTAACTTTTTTATTTGAACATAAAAGGCGAGAAGATCAAGTCGTAGTACAAATGGATAAAGATAATGTTACTAAAGAAGTAGTAGATATCTGTGAACGATTTGAATCAAAACAAGCATCCGAATATAATCTAGTACAATATAGTTTAGATAAAAACTTTGCTGCATATAAAAATAATCTAAATACAGCTTGCGCGGGCAATTGGATATTTCAAATTGATGCAGATGAATTACCAAACGAATATCTAATCGAAGCATTACCATTCATATTAGAAGCCAATGAAGATACAGAAGCATTTTGGGTGCCTCGAGTAAATACAGTTGCAGGAATAACTGAACAACATATTGCAAAATGGGGATGGAGAGTTGATGATCAAGGATGGGTAAACTTTCCTGATTGGCAAATGAGAATATACCAAAACAAAGAAGAAATATTTTGGGTAAAGCCTGTCCACGAACAACTAAAAGGTTATACTAAATTTGCTAATCTTCCGGCTGAAGAAAAGTTTGCATTATATCATCCAAAGAATATTGGCAGACAAGAATCACAAAATGCATTTTATGATACGATATGATCAAAGTAAAATTATATCAAGTAGAAAAACATAGGAATGAATGTGCATTCCGGCCATATATATGGGCTCAGAATATACTACGTGATATTGGAATTGAACTTACTAACGGAGATTCATATGATTATGGATTAGTTGGGCAAGCTAGTATTATAAATAAAAAAGTATCATTAGAACAATCAATCGATGATGGGTTAGAATTTTTATCTAAAATTACCGGAGATTATATGATTTTAGATGGTCAAGATTCAACATCACTGATGGGGACATATGAAGTTTTTAAAGAATCTAATGCTAAATTACTTTTGAAGAATAGTTTATTGAAGGACCGATCTTTATATAAACAAGGACTTCAATTAGGAAGATATTACTGGGGACCGGGCGATTATAAATTAGAAGATTTCGATCAATATTCGGATCGTATAGTATTGTCTGGAATAAATTGGTTATCAACACATTGGGCAGGTATAACACCAAAATGGTATAATTTGCCACAAAAACAATACGATGTTTCAGCTATGTTTCAATATCCACAAGGAACGGATGTATATGAACATGGACATCTTCAAAGTATACATTACGATAACTACAGAAAACCAATGATGGATATTTTATCTAATATGAAATATAATATTGCAAAATTAGAAAATGGTGTACGTGTATCTCAGGAAGAATATTATAATCGAATTTCTTCTGCTAAAATATTACTTGCGCCATATGGATATGGAGAAATGGCACCTCGTGATTTAGATGCAGCACAATTCGGTGCAATTCTAATTAAACCTAATATGAGTTATATTGATACATATCCTAATCCATTTATTGAAGATGAAACATATATAGCATGTAATCACGACTATTCAGATCTTCAAGAAATAATTGAAAAAATATTAGGAAATTACAATGATTATTTATATATTATAGATAATGCAAGAAGAAAATTTTCTAATCTATTTACACAAGAAAATGTTGCAGTTCAGTTCTATAATATATTTAAAAATTTAGAGGGAATTACAAATGAATAAGGTACTAGTACTCGGAGATGGATTATTAGCAAAAGAATTAGTAAAACAATCCGGATTCGACTCAATATCGAGGAAGGTTGATGGTTTTGATATAACAAATCCAGATACATATTATTTGATGACAGATATATTTCATGGTGTTGCACAAGCTATGATGTATGATGTTGTTATTAATGCAATAGGATGTACAGACACATATTCCGCAGAAAAACAACCACATTGGAATGTTAACTATAAAGGTGTATCGGATCTAGTAGATTTTTGTAATCGCTGGAAAGTTAAATTAGTACACATTTCGACGGATTATATTTATGCTAATAGTAAAAGTAATGCATTGGAGACAGATGTCCCTGTCCATTGTAATAATTGGTATGGATATACTAAATTATTAGGAGACGCACATGTCCAACTACAATGTGATAAACATTTGATACTTAGATGTACACATAAACCTCGCCCATTTCCATATGATAAAGCATGGACAGACCAACTTGGTAATTTTGATTACGTTGATATTATATCAGGAAAGATATTAGATTTGGTTGAGAAAGATGCAATAGGAATATACAATGTTGGCTCAGACCCAAAGACAATATATGAATTAGCTAAAGAATCTAGACAAGATGTATTACCTGCTATTTCAAAATGGGCTCCGGAAGACATTCCATCTGATATCACAATGAATATTAGTAAATTAAAGAAGAAAGAAAATGAGTAAAAAACTAATTATATTCGGACCATGGTGTGGAGAGTTCTGCTATGAACTTAGTTGGTGGATACCTGAAATAAGAAAACAACGACTAGATAACTATAAAGATCATGATGCATTCATGGTAGGTTTTGATGGCCGCAAGGTATTATACGAAGACTTTATAGACAAATATTTTTCATATCCGGAGGAATTAGACGATTCATTAAAATATCCAGCTACATTTGGAGAACATGTCAATGGTCAGGATATTATCCCAGACCGTCTTAAAGAATATGTAGAAAAAATTGCACAACCATATATAGATCAATATGATGAAATATCGTTATATTATCCAGGTACTATGCCAATCTCTAGAGAAAGGACATTTAAAGAACTTCCATATGGAGAGTTTAAACATTATACTGCATCAGAAGAAATATTAAAATCTGTTCGTGAAGAAATATATTTTGACAATGATCGAGAAACAGTTGCAGTAATGGCTAGAATACGTTTTAGAAACGGTAATGTATGCAAGTTAGATTGGAATCCAGATCATTGGAAAACATTTATTGAATTATTAGTCAATGATCTTAAATTAAATGTAGTAATGATTGGAATCCCTCAAAAAGAGGGTAGTAGTGCTGGAGCTTCTATAACATTCGAGAATACAGATTATATAAAAGGAATTCAATTCACAGGACCAGATTCTGTAGAAAGACAGATAGCATTATTACAATCTACTAAATGTAGTATATACGGCGCATCAGGTACTGCAGTATTTCCATTTTTCATAAAAGGTGCAGCAACATTTACACAACAAACAAAACAAGAAGGGTTTAGACTTAAATTTCAATGGGAACGAGAATTGACTAACAATCTAGAAAAGGTAGAAATATTTGATAAATATGATAACTTTAAAATGTACAATTCTCCAGCAGATGAATTATATAATGAGTTTAAAAACTTTTATCAAAAATTAATTTGAATTACGAAAAAAAATTATTATATTAAATTAAAAATAGGAGAAATAAAAATATGAAATTAAGAAAAACAATGTTACCTGTACTTAGACCGAAAGGTGGAGAAGAAGAGGTAAATGCTTTGAGAGAAGTAATTGAAAGCGGCTGGTGGGGAAAGGGGCCGAAAGTAGCTCAATTTGAAAAAGAGTATGCAGAACTAGTTGGTGCAAAGTATGCAATTGCCGTAACAAGTAATTCTCATGGACAAGATTTAGTGATGAAAGCATTAGATATTAAAGATGGTGATGTTATCAACCCTACTATTTCTTTTATGGCAACTGCTATGATACCATTATGGCAAGAAAATGTTACTACAAACATTGTAGATGTCGACCCATTCACGATGTGTTTAGATGTTGAAGATGTACGTAAGTCGATAACACCTAATACAAAGGCAATTATAGCAGTTAATCAAGCCGGCGTACCTGCTCCTATAAAAGAAATACGAGAATTCTTTGATGGACTGATAATTGAAGATTGTGCCCATAGTTGTTATACGCCAGGCGCGGGTCAGGCTAGTGATATTGCAATATGGTCTTTTCAAGCTGTTAAAACAATGCCTTGTGGTGATGGGGGCATGATTACATTGAATGATGAAAAATTATATAACAAACTAAAAGAAATGACATGGTTTGGTGTTTCTTCGACATTCTCGAGAGTAGCAAAAGAAGATACTGTTACAGGTAAGCCAGGATATACATGGGATTATGAAGTAGATAAAATTGGATATAAATGTTATATGATTGATTTAACCGCAGCATTATGTTTAGAACAAATGAAAAAGTTACCAGCAATGCTAGAATGGAGAAGACATGTGCAATCAGTTTATAACGAAAAATTACATGAATGTGTCGAAAGACCACCTCATTCAGAAACAGTACAATATTATTGTGCAAAAGTTCCTGCTGAACATAGAGGAGAATTAATTGATTATTTGGCTAGTAAAAATATTCATACATCAGTTCATTTCAAACCATTACATAAGTATGAAATTATTCAAAAACATATGACACATAAAGATAGAGAGTTTCCTGTTGCAGATGAAGAATGGTTAAAACTAGTTTCATTGCCTGTACACCCTGCAATGACAGAAGAGGATATAGAATATGTAGTATATTGGGTGAATAAATATTTTAACGACAACCTATAGGAAGAAAGATGAAATATATACTCGAAATAACTACCAAGATAGGTTGTTCTAATATGTGTGAATATTGTCCGCAAAGCAAACTTATACGGAGATATATTAGAAATAGTCATATTCAGACTATGAACGAACATATGAATGAAGCAGGAGACACTATTCATAAATTATTTTTAGATGATTATTTAAAGAATGATGTTAATAGAGAAAGAATGATGTCAATAGAAACATTCAAAAAATGTCTATCTACTATAGACAATTCTGTTGATATTCACTTTTCCGGATATGTAGAAGCATTTGAAAATCCAAATGCTATTGATATGGTAGAACATGCAGTACAGAAAGGACATAGAGTAGGTATAAATACTACATTAATGTTTACATCAAAAGAGGTGATTGATAGGCTAGTTAAAATTGGTAAATTTAAACATTTTCATGTTCATACTCCATCTGCAACATATTTTGAAACGATAGGTCGTATAAATCAAACTAATTTCTTAAGAAATGTTCCTGAAGATCAAAATAAAAAGGGCAAAGAAATATCTGAAAAATACTTTGATTTAGTAGATTATATGATTGATAATGCTAGATATGTAGGTGCACATTTTCATACTCATAGTGCCAATGGAAAGGCACTTCACCCGGAAATAGAAGAAAGGTTTGGAGATAGAATACGTGCAGTAGGTTATAAAAATAGAGGACTTAACTCCAGAGCAGGTAACTTAGGAAAATTAACCGGCGATGCATTATGGAAGAATAATTGGTGTGAACGAATTATACATAATGTATTATTGCCTGATGGTAGTGTACAATTATGTTGCCAAGACTATGGATTAGAAGAACCTATAGGAAATTTGCTTCATATGGATTATCCAGAATTATTTCAAACAAATCGATTTAAAAAAATCATGGCCGGCAAAGCTGAAATATGTCAAAGATGTGATGATGGAGTAGCAGTACCAAATGAACAAAAGCAAAAATTACGATCTATGCAGAATTATGAGGATGAATGGAGAAAACGAAAGTGATAGACTTATATAAAATATCAGATACTCTAAATTTAGATGGACACGATTGTTTTCATCATGAAAATACATATCCTAATTTTCAAAATCATTTACTAAACTTTAAAACACATATAAAGCAATTAGTAGACAATAAAGAATCGGCAACGTTTTACAAATTTGGAGATGGAGATTATAGATTTTTAACCAAACAATCGATTGGTAGTGCATCACCCGGCAAAAGAGCTTTAAGTAAATCATATGATGATATAGGACATGAAAAATTTATAAGTGGAGCGCAGGAATGTGATTACTATACATGTGAGATATATCCAGAAAACAGAACAATGTTCAGATCAGTGATTGATAAAGAAATAGATTATCCTGCAGAATATGGGTATGGTCTAGTTGCAAATAAATGGTTTTTTGAAACATTTGCTGGAAGAATTGGATTACTAGGCGCTAGTGAAAAGTTAAATATTATACAAGAGTTAATGGAATATAAAGAATATCAAGAATACTTAGGATTAAATTCATTTTCGGATTATATTCATTTTCCTCAAAAGTATGCAGCAGATGATATTGAACTAGTAGAAAAATTTATAGGAGATCAACTAAAAAAATCGACAGCAGATATATTTTTATTAGGTATTGGACATGCAAAGTCTGGTATATTACATACATTTAAAAAATATAAATCGGCTATTTTTCTAGATGTAGGCGCTGGAATTGATATGATAGCAGGCTGTGTTAACACAAAACGTCCTTATGCAGGACAATGGAAAAATTATAGAATTAGCGGATATGATTATTCAGATATTGATTATTTGAATTATAATTCCGGAAATGAAGTTATATTATGATACTTTATATTATATCATCTGATAAATCAATTCATAGTATAGAAGCAATGCAATACTATATAAATAAAAATTGGAAGCCTAACCCAACTGTTAAGGTATTAGGATATAGTTTACCTAAACACTTTAAACTAGCATCAAACTTTGAATTGATATCAATGGGAGAAGATAAAGGACCAGACCATGTTACGTCTAAAATATACGAATATATGTCTAATATTAAAGATGAACAATTTATTTTCACTGTAGATGATTTTTTACCTATTGAAGAAGTCAATGTAGATCATGTAGAATATTTAAAAACAAAAGTTAAAGAAGGTAATATTTCTAGAATATCATTAGATACAGATTTTGGCACAAAGAATGCCCATGTTATCGATAAAATAGATGATACAGAAATATTACAACTTCATAGTGACATTTCATATCCAGGTAAGGTGTCAGCTGTATGGGCCATATGGAATAAAGAAGATTTTCTGAGCTCTATAAAAGATATTCCTAGTCTACATGCATGGGAAAGGGCTAGTAGAGTAACACAAAATGTTCTGGGAACAAAAAAAGGATTAATTAAATCATGTCATTTATTTAAACATGCACAATTACGTAATAACTGGACAACTATAGTTGATAGGTCAGAACAGATAAGTTCAGATGATATTAATAAAATACAAGGATTTCTAGACAAGTGGAAATCTGAAGGAGTAATTCAATTATGAACAAAAATGTAATATTTTGGACCGGAATAAAAAATCAATCTTTATCTGATAAATATGGAGGATTTGAATGGATGGATTATTCTAAACAGACTTGGCAATATTGGTGTAACAAAAATAATGTTGAATTAGTAACATTTGAAGAACCATATACAGATATCAATATTCATAGAGCAAATTGGCAAAAGGCAATTCATTGTTGGGATATATTAGATGAAAGAGGAATAGACCCGGAAAATGTATTTCTTGTAGATGCATCTTCTATGGTACACTGGAATGCTCCTAATATATTTGATCAAATTGACCATAGGTTAGTTGCATGGAATGATTTAGATAATCTTAAATGGGTATATGATAGTATTGAAGGATATAAAAACTTTTTTGACTATGAGTTAGATAATAGTAAATATGTTAATTCAGGTGTGATTATCTTTAATAAATCTCATAAAGAATTTTTTAAGTCTTTTAAGAATTTATATTATGATAATTCAGAAAATTTTATCGAATTGCAAGATAAACATGTAAGAAAAGGTACGGAACAAACACCATTTAATTACTGGTTACAGATGCAAGGAATAGAATTAAATTTAGATATGCCCATTACATGGAAATTAACTCATTTACATAGAAAACAAATGTTAGGTCATAATTGGCAAGTAGGCTCAGATAAAACACCATTTTTTATTAAACATGGTCATGTATGGTTCTTTACTGGATTTGAGAAAATGCAAAGAACACGATTAATGACACAAGTATGGAATTCAATAAAGGGAATGTATGAAGCGTAATATAGTATTTTTAACAGCAATAACCTTTCCTGGTCAAGAATATAGAAGTGCTCCATATGAGTATGGAATCAAATCTTGGAAGCATTGGTGTGATAAAAATGATTGTGATCTGTTCGTATTAGATGAACCAATTTTTGAACCTGAATATTGTAAGCCAAATTTCTATAGATATTGGGCATATGAGTTATTAGAAGCAAATGGGATAGAATATGATCAGATTTGTTTAACTGATGCCGATTGTATAATACATCCAGAATGCCCTAACTTTTTTGAATTAACGGAAAATAAATACACAATTACGGTGACTGAAGGTAATATGGATTGGGTATGCAGGAGTTTGGAAAATTATCAAAGTTTATTTAAAGAAACATTTCCATTACATAAATACTTCAACGCCGGCTTCCAAGTTATAAACGAATCACATCGTGAAGTATTAGACCAATTCAAATCATTTTATGCAAAACATAAAGATCAAATACTATGGATGCAATCAAATTACGGAGTAGGAACAGATCAACCATTAATCAATTATATTGTTAATTTATCAGATACAGAAACAAAGTATTTACATTATCAATATTGTATGGCCGATTTGCCACTAAAAGAAATATTAGATGATAATATGACATTCACAAAAGTTCTAAAAGGAATATACCAATTCAATGCATTGCCAAATAATTCAAAGGCAGAACAAACTATGTATTGGATGAAAAAAACATACGAGTATTTATATGAAAACTAAATTTGCAATAGGATGTCTAGTCCAGTGGTATGAATGTGATATCATAGAAGAATATGTTGAAACACTAAAAGAATCGATTGCTGAATATGATGGCAAAGTTTTAGTAGACTTTACAATTAGTACAAATGAAGAGTTAGAAAAATGTATTAGTGCAGAGCAAAAGAATAAATGTATAGAAAAAATAGGAAGCATATTATTAGATTTTGATAATGTACGATTCAAACAAACATTACATACAATTGCAGATTATAGACGAGAGTTTAATACTACCTATTGTGATGAAGCAGATGTTTTGATATGGGGAGAGAGTGATGCATTATTACCTAGACAAATGTTTACTATATTAGACAATTTACATCAAATGTCAATACAGAATAATAATCCTAAATATTTAGCGTTCTTCGGAACATGTAAGATGTGGGACGATAGTTGGAAGCCAATCGAACATAACGATTTTACAGATAAGCCATTTATAGAAGGCGATTCAAAAAATTGGTGGAGTGTGAGATATGATATGACTAAAGATGAGATGAATAAAATAAATCAAAAGGTTGATGATTTAGATGTACAAATTGTATCGCCTCATAAATTTAATGGATGTGGATTAGTAATATCTGCAGAAGTTATTAAGTCTGGAGTTAATATTCCTAAATCTGTATTTTTCGTACATGAAGATTCGGCATTTATGTACATGACGAATAAAGTATTAGGTAATATTCCTCAATATATAATCAAAAACATATTATTAGTTCATAACAGAAAACATATGAACAAAAGAAATTATGTGTTAGGTGAAGAGTTGTTATCAAAGAAAGATCCTGGTCAAAAGAGAGGAGTACATAAATGGTACAAGAAAGCAAATAAAATGTGTGAACAAAACTACACAAATTTATTCAATCCAAATTACAAATCATTTACATGGAAAGACGTATGGAAATAGCATGGTTTTCAGAAATGACATTTGATGGTAAGATAAATCGCTATCATAAAAATATGCGTACGGAGTATGCATGGTGGGTAGCACAGGATGCAATACACCATAACATTTTAAAATTACAACAG
>Ga0208545_1000099_pt1 | contig 36380 bp, 52 predicted proteins | sample DEB08_DNA_12_FD_185498 | JGI IMG/M metagenome (GOLD analysis project Ga0208545, IMG submission 185498) | Aqueous microbial communities from the Delaware River and Bay under freshwater to marine salinity gradient to study organic matter... | ecosystem: Environmental > Aquatic > Marine > Coastal ... | reverse complement strand
ACCACAGATTATTCATATTTTGTAAAGGCTTCATTACCTTTAGATAAAATAAAACAGAAAACAAGAGCCACTTATTTTGTAGCTAATATGTCTCATCCGTATATGGCATATAAAAATAATCAAATTATTGATACTCGTAGGCATTTTGTTTATGAAGATTTATATAAGTATACCGGCGTTATACAATCATACAATAAAATTCCATTTGGTGATACAATAGAAACATTTTCTCATGGGGAAAACAGTGGACACTGTGGAATTCAATTAGCTTTATTAATGGGCTATAAGAAAATATACTTATTAGGTTTTGATTTAAATAATGAAGGGCAAAGCCATTTTCACCATTCATATAGAGAAGCAGATCAACAATCATTTAAGAAAAGAGTTAATGATTATGCAGAAACTTTATTACAATCATTATCACAACGCAAAGGAGGTCAGCAGATTATTAATCTATCATCACAAAGTGTATTAACACAATCTCCTATGTTAATTAAAACCGAATCATTTAAAGATGTAATGGCTGAGGAAGGTTTAAAGAAAGAAAATGAACCTATTAATGATAACAGCACTTTAGATAATTTAATGATAGTTGGTTATTATACAGTAAATACACCGTATGAAGAAGAAGCTAAAATATTATTTAAGTCTTTAAATAAATTAGGACTTAATTATGATATAAGTGGAGTTAAAACATTAGGAAGTTGGCAAGCCAATACTAGATTTAAAGCAGGCTTTATGTTAGATATGTTAATTAAGCACCCTAATCATAGATTACTTTATGTTGATGTAGATGCAGTAGTTCACCAAAGCCCAGACTTATTTAAAAATTATAATTGTGACATAGCTGTAAGATGGCAAGACTTTAGGTGGAGAAAGAATGAATGTTTGAGTGGTACTATTTACATGGAGAATAACGAAAGAACAAAACTCATTTGTAAATTATGGAGAGATATAAATGTAAATGAAGGTAATGAATCTAATAGGATGGAGCAATGGAATTTAGATACGGTTATTAATCAAATGAAAGCAGATGATCCAAACTTTACATATAAGAACCTTCCACCAGAATATACGATGATATTTGATAGTATGAGAGGTATGTATCCTAATATAGTTCCAGTAATAGAACATTTTCAAGCAAGCAGAAGATTTAAAAATAATGTAAATCAAGGATAATGAATATAATAGAGCAAAACACTAGTGATATAGAATTAGTTCAGGCTATCCGAAAGGCAATAAAGCATAAGCAGCCCTTAAGTGTAATTAGATGTGGAGATGGTGAAATGCATATATTAAAAAATGTTGATGATTTTGCAGGAGAACAGCAAAAACTAACACATCATCATTCAATATGTTTAATTCAATGGAGAGAAAACATTTGGAAATGTAAAACGCATGCTCCAGTAAATCCTACTGCTTTAAAACCAAACACTTGTAGTTGTTATATACAATCTCCAATTCATAAAGAATGGAGAAGAAGTGCTAGAGAAGTAATACAATATGCAATAAAAGAAGCTGATTATGTAGGTCTAACGGTTCCAGGAAGAAATACTCATTATTATACCATTACAGATAACATTTTACAAAGATATGGCATTCAACCTAATAAACTTAAAACAATTAGTAGCTTATTTCCTAAGGAAAAAGTTTTTGGTAGTTTAGAAAGTATTAAAAAAATGATTCAAGGAAATGATGTACATTTTGTAACTCCTAATGTAGAAAGGTTTAAAGCTGGAAAAATAGAAGATATATTAGGTGTAAATGTAACCTACACAGATATAAGTGGAAAAGAAACTTGGCATTCTGATGTTAGGCTAAGAATACAAACAGAATTAAGAAATGTATCTGCTCCAATTATTTTCTTTGGTGGAGGTTATGGGGTTAAGAGTTTAATTCCTTGGGTTGCAAAAGAATATGGTAAAGTTGCAATTGATACTGGAAGTATAATTGATGCATGGTCTGGTTTACAATCCAGGCATATGTTTATGAAAGAAGAGAATACTCATTTAAATTGGATTACACATAATAAAGATTTTTCAATTGAAAATCATCAAAATACTAAAGCTATAGATATTCAAAAATGATAACACAATATTTTATTCCTGAAATTTTTAAACATTTTCACGAAGAAGGCTTTCTTTTAAATGGTTTATTAAAACCTTATATAGATGTAAATGCCCCAACCTTTTTCTATTCTACACAATGTCTTGAACATGTAATACTGAAACATAAAGGTCCAGCCGTTATGATTATTAATAATGACATAAGGCCAATTCAAAATAATTTAGAATGGGTTAAAAACAAAAAAGATTTTTATTTTATATCTACTTCTAAATTAATAAGCATTTACTTAGATAATTTAGGTCTTAATTATGTAGAATTTCCTTGGAATGTTAGTAATACTAAAAATGTTCAGTCATACCCCAAAGGTAAGAGTGTATATTTTTATGGATCTGGTAAAAGTGATAATTTTTATGGCTATCATATTCTTCCAAGATTAATAAAAGATAATTTTCCACATCTTAATGTAATTTATACAAGATACACTTCTTCAATTCCTCCTTTTATCAGTTATACGAAAGATCAATTAAAAGAAGTTTACAAAAAGGTATTTGTTGGTGTAAGGTTAACTAGATTTGATGGTTTATCTGATACTGTACAAAGTCTTGGTATTCGTGGTATTAAAACTATATGGAATGGTGGTACGCCTTCAGGACTTTCCTATAAGAATGAACATGATATTATTAATCATATTAGAAATGAAGAAAAAACAATAGGATTTAATGATACGGCATTATCATCTAAATGTAAAGAATATCTTAATATGACAAATCCTAACTATAATTATGTTTTTCAATTAGAAACTTATAGTCAAAATAAACCAACACCAAAGCTTTTTCATAATGACCAACCACTAACTTTTAAAAATTACAATGAAACAATAGCTGAATCATCAAATATGAGTAGGCCACTTTCAATATAAAATAAAAATAAATATGTATACAATAAGAGCTAACTTTGATTTTCACTATACATTTGCACTCCGTAATGCACTAAGGCATGTTGCAGATCGTTTAGGATTTATTTTAATCCAGGATGATTCTATTCCAGCCAATTCTCTATATGTTAATGATAAACCGATAGGGTATATTGTATATGAAGATGCATTCCATTTTGTTGATCAACATATTAAACATATGAATGCTAATGATTATCAAAAGATTTTTAAATATCATTATAGTCCTAACATTATTGATTATACAAAACTTCCTATTGATAGTAAATACTTAGATAGAATTATTCCTTGTGGATTATGGAGATCATGGACTTCAGTAGAAGGAAATGGTGGAATTAATTATAAATGGAATAAGCACGATTTATTAACTAGAAATAGATCTATTGATGTTCAGGCAACAATGAGACATACCAATTCAGGTACACCACCAGATCCAAAGGATTGGCCAGCATGGAGTAATGCTAGATTAACACTTATGAATGGGGCTCGCAGTATGGCAACAGAAGGCTATAATACAGTAGTTCATATGAAGCCTAGGGATGTTTATGCTAATTCTTTAAAAGATACAAAGCTTGGGTTTATTTGGAGTGCATCTTCGTATTTAGGATGGAAGATAGGTGAATTTATACAAGAAGGTGTCATTATGATAACTGAACCATTAGGAAAAGATTATCCTTTATGTAATAATGTTGTACTTGAAGATGGTGTTCATTGTATATTTGAAAAGAATCCAAAAAACTTTGTGGATGTTGCCAAAGAGTTATTAAAAGATCCTGCAAAAATGCAAGAGATAAAGACTAATTGTTTGAATCTATGGGAAGATAAATTGAGCCAAGATAAAATTGGTGAATGGTTTTTTAAAGAATTAATAGATGCCTATAATGAAGGATCTTAATATATGTTATTGGAGCGGTAGCGGAAATTGGGGAGATGAATTAAATAAAGATTTATGTGAAGCTATATCTAAAAGAAAAGTTAATGTAATAGATACGAGTGAAGCTAATTCAACATTTAGGTATTATTGTATAGGAAGCATTTTACAATCACCAGGTTCTGATAATTATGAAGTTTGGGGTACAGGATTTATAAGTTCTGCTGCTAGTTTAAAACATATACCTAATAAAATACATGCAGTTAGAGGACCCTTAACAAGAAATATACTACTTAGTCATAATATAGAATGTCCGGAAATTTATGGAGATCCTGCTTTACTTTATTCTAAATTTTATAAACCTAATGTTTTAAAAGAATATAAGTATGGTATTGTTCCACACTATGTAGATTATCATACTGAATGGGTAGAGCAATTAAAGAAAGATAAATCAGTAAATGTTATACACCCAACAGCTACTAACACTAATACTTTTGTAGATGAAGTAAATAAATGCGAGGTAATATTATCTAGTTCATTACATGGAATAGTTTGTGGTGATTCTTATGGGATACCTTCTTATTGGATAGAATTATCAGATAAAGTGTATGGTGATGGTTTTAAATTTAGAGATTATTTTTTATCAGTGAAAAGGGCTGATACAAAACCTATTAAAGTAACAGCTGAAAGTAAATTAGCCGACATAGTAAAAGATCCTAAAATTAAAGATTACAAAATAGAGATAGATTTAGATTTGCTGTATGATGCTTGCCCATTTAAAAGGTAAACAAATGAATAGAATTACATATAATAATAAATAGAGAATGAAAAATATAGTTTTAATTGGTGGCGGTGATCAAGCACATTACACTATTGATATTATACACAAACAAGGTAAGTATAATATCGTTGGTATAATTGATGCCCAAGAAAAACTTAATACTGAAAAGTTTGGATATAAGATTATAGGTCGACAAGAAAACATTAAGCATCTTATACCTATTTTTGATATTCATGGTGCTGTAATTTCTATAGGTGATAATTGGACAAGATACTACGTAGCATCACAAGTTAAAAAATTAGTACCTGAATTTAAATTTTTTAATGCAATTCACCCATCTTGTATAATAGGTGAACATGTAAAATTTGGAGAAGGTATTGTAGCAATGGCTGGAGTTATATTTAATCCTAGGGCAACTGTTGGTGATCATACATTCTTTGCAACAGGTGCTCAAGTAGAGCATGATTGTATTATTGGGGATTATGCCAGTATATCAGCAGGTTCAATAACAGGTGGTTATGTAGAGTTAGGGGAATTTGCTGCTATTACTTTAGGTGTAACAGTTTTTGATAGAACTAAAATTGGAGAAAATTCTGTAGTAGGTGCAGGCAGTTTAGTTGTTAAGGATTTACCAGATAATGTTTTAGCTTATGGTAATCCCGCTAAAATAATTCGCCCACGTAAAGCTGGTGAAAAATTTTTAAAATGAATAAATTTAAATTTCAACATACTGCATTAGAAACTGAAGGTTATACTATACTTAGGAATTGGGTTAATGATGAATGGCTTAATAAATTTAAAGAAAGACTACCAAAACTCTTTAAAGAACATTCTGAAATCAGAAAAGAAAATAATAATGGTATTGTATCAGATGGTGTTGCAATGAATGTTTTAGCTAGCGATGATTTGTTTATTGAGTTTCTACAAGTAATGTTAGATAGAGGCTTGATAAAGGATCTAGAGGATAACTACTTCAAAAGAGATTGTATATTAAATTCCTTTACTGCTTTAAATAATGTACCTTCTGAATCTAAAATGTTTCATAAAAAGGTACACCGTGATATTAGTGGTTATTCAGGATCAACTCCTATACTTTTAAATATGTTAATAATGGTACATGATTTTACTATTGAGAACGGTGGAACTTTAATATTACCAAAGTCTCATTTAAAAGAAGAAGCACCTAGTGAAGAATATTGGAAAGAAAATAGTATTAATATGACTGGTAAAGCTGGTGATATTATTATATGGAATTCAAATGTTTATCATGCATCAGGTATTAATAAAACTCAAAATGACAGAATAGCGATACCTATAACTTTATCAGTACCATATTATAAACAACTCTTAGATTATCCAAGAGCCATAGGTTTAAAAAGGCAATCAGATTTTAATAATGATATTCAAAGATTATTAGGTTATCATTCAATGCCAGCATCTTCAATAAAAGAATGGTATGAACCAACAAATGCAATAAGATATAGATAATTATGAAAGAATCAATTAAAAAATTAATACAAAAGGAAATAGAAGCTATAAGTAATATTCCTTTAGATAATAACTATAAAGGTGCAGTTGATTTAATTAAAGGCTGTAATAAATTAGTAACTTCAGGAATGGGTAAAGCTGGACAAATTGCTTTAAACATTTCAACTACGTTTAGTTCAACTGGAACACCATCAGTTTATTTACACCCTAGTGAAGCACAGCATGGAGATTTAGGAATTTTACAAGAAGGTGATGTATTACTCTTACTTTCTAATTCAGGCAAGACTAGAGAAATTTTAGAATTAATAAAGTTAGCAAAAAACATATATCCTCATGTATACATAATCAGTATAACAGGTAAAAAAGAAAGTGAACTGTGCAAAGAATCAGATATATGTTTACATATTGGCGATGCTGAAGAAATTTGCCCATTAGGATTAACTCCTACAATTTCAACAACTCTTATGACTGTTATGGGTGATCTGCTTGTAGTTGAAACAATGAAAGCAATAGAATTTACAAAGGAAGATTATTCTAAAAGACATCATAGTGGTTATTTAGGACAAAAGAGCAAAGAGGAATCTAAATATCCTCCAGGTAGTTTATTAAAAGAATTACCGCCTAATGATTATCAATTAGACAATTAAATATGAAAGAAATAGTTATAGCAATATTAGCTAAAGATAAAGGCTACTGCTTAGATTTTTATCTACATTGTATTTTAAATCAAACATATGATAAAAATAAAATACATCTTTGGATTAGAACTAATGATAATAAAGATAATACTAAAACCGTTCTTGATAAATTTGTAAAAGAACATGGATCTAAATATTTGTCTGTTTATTATAACAGTGATAATATATTTGAAGGTTTAAAAAAGTATGGCGAACATGAATGGAATATTGAAAGATTTAAAATTTTAGGTGACATAAGACAAAGTTCTATTGATTATGCAAAAGAAAAAAGAGCTCATTATTTTATAGCTGATTGTGATAACTTTATAACTAAAGATACTTTACAACACTTTTATGATTTAAGATCTTTAAAGTTTGCTGGGCCAATGCTAAAACTATCCCCTACAATGTGGTATGCTAATTTTCATAATGAAGCAACTCAATATGGTTATTTTCAAGAGAATTCTAATTATTATCCTATATGCCAGAGAAAACATCAAGGCTTAATTAAAGTAGATACTTTACATTGTACTTATTTTATTCATAATGATATTTTATCGGACATAACTTATAATGATGGTAGTGGAAGATATGAATATGCTATATTAGCACATGCTCTTAGAAAAAAGGGAATTAATCAATATTTAGATAATACCAAGTTTTTTGGATTTTTATTTTTAAGTGATCAAATACAAGATACTTTTGATGATTTTATTAAAAATAATTGGGAATTAGAATATAACTTAATGCATCAAAATGAAGGATATTATGATTTTGTAGAAATCGGAACATGCGATTTTGATGCAATAATATTAAATGAAAATCCAGGTAAAGGTATTTCTGTTGAAGCTTTACCTTATTATTCAAATAGATTACCAGAAGTTAAAAATGTAAAAAAGTTAAATGTAGCAATATCTGATAAAGACGGTGAAATGGACATTCATTGGGTTACTCCATCAGATCTTAAAAAATGGAATCTACCTGATTGGGTAAGAGGGTCAAATAGTGTTGGGCAACCGCATGCTATAGTTCAGCAAGAATGTGATTTACGAAAAATTAATTATAATGATATAATAACTATTAGTAAAATACAAGTTAAATCATGGAAAACTTTAGCTAAAGAAAATAATATTAAAGGTGTTAAACTTATTAAATTAGATACCGAAGGCCATGAACATGTAATAATGAAAAACTTATTAGAAGATTTAGTTGAAAGACCTACATTTAGACCAGGGAAAATATTTTTTGAAAATAATAAATTAGCAAATATATCTAAACTAACAGAAGTAGTTAAAGGTTTTGAAAAATTAGGATATTTATTTACAAGAATTGATAATATGAATTCACAATTAATTTACAAAGATAATGTCTAAAGTAATTGCAATTATTCCAGCAAGATGGGGATCAACTAGATTACCAGGTAAACCTCTTGCTGATATAAACGGTAAACCTATGATCCAATGGGTTTACGAAGCTGTAAAAAAATCTAGGGCTGATAAAGTTATTGTTGCAACCGACAGCCCTGCAATACAAAAAGCTGTTGAATTATTTAAAGGAGAATCAGTTTTAACTAATGTTAATCATCCAACGGGAACTGATAGAGTTTTAGAAGCCTATCAAAGTTATAAGAATGAATATGGCTTTGTAATTAATGTTCAAGGTGATGAGCCTATTATTAATGAAGAAGATATAAATGATCTCATAGGTACTTTAAAAAAGAATAAATCTAAAATAGCTACCTTAGTAGGCCAAATCACTGAAAAACAAAAATCGGATAGAAATACTGTAAAGGCTATCTTAGATCAACAAGAAATAGTAATGTTTACTAGAAGTCCATTATTTGGATCACCTTTATACATTAAAAGACATATTGGAATTTATGGATTTAGTAGAGAAATGACAGAAAGGATTAATAAAAATATAATGATTGAAACCTCAAATGAAATTGTAGAAAATTTAGAACAAATAAGATGGGGTGATAATGGAATTAAGTTTAGTTATGCCAGGGCAGCTGGTTTATATAAAGGAATAGATACACAAAAAGATTTAGATTTTGTAAGAACATACTTAAACTAAACTTAAAAATTACATATAATAATAAATGGATATTATACATAAAATAGTTAGGAAAGTTAAATCTTGGTTTTTACCAAAGCATAAAGGCAAATTTGAATATTCACCAGAAGGTTTTGTTAAAGCTAAGAGATGGGCTAAAAACCAACCTCATCCTAAATTTCCTGATCATCCTAGCCTTTCACTATGGGATCATGTAAATAGTAATCATATTGATTCTGAATATAAATTAAGTGAAATTAATAAAGTTAAAACAAAAAAGAATAAATCAATATAATTAAATAATGGCAATGGATGGTAAACAAATGAACATAGACATTGATTCAACACTAGAAATAGTTTGTGATGAATGTGGCCATAATGTATTTAGACCAGCTTTCTTTTTAAGAAAGGTAAGCAGGTTTATTTCACCAGATGGCCAAGATAGGTTATTACCTTTAGATACAATGGAGTGTAGTAAATGTGGAAATATTAATAAAGAATTTCAGGCAGCAACGCCGAAACCTAAAACAAAAACAAAAACAAATAATTTAAAAGATGGCAAAGCAAGTACTAAATAAGGATACTGGAAAGATCGTAAATATTACAGATCATTCTCATGATAAATATGATGGGCCAGAAGGTCAAGCAAGGTTAAAAGCAGAAATCATTAATGAAAATCCTCGTAAGATGAGTGAAATCATTGCTGATAAAAAAGCTGCATTAAAAAAGAATGAAGATTTATTAAGATCTCTTCAAACTAATGAATATGATATTCCAGTAGGAACAGCAAAACTTTATAAACAAATAATGAAGTTTTTAGAAAAAGAAGCTGATTGGGGTCATACAACTGCAACAGGTTTAATTATGTTATATTCTAATTTAAAAGAACAACAATCTGTAGTTAGAGAAAAAGACTGGGATGGTATTGTTAAATTAAGAGGTACGAGTATTACAATCTTTTGGACAATGATTACTTCAATGAAAGGTAAAGGATTCTTTGCTGCACGTGATTTTGTAGAAATGATGGCTGCATTTGGTAAAGATCTTGCTGATGTAGTAAATAAAGTTCATGAAGATAATAAAGGACTTAGAGAAAATCATGCTCACATGGCTGAATTGGATAAAGAAGTTAATTCTCCAGATGTTATTCTTGATGTTGCAATTGATGAGTACAATGCAGCTGAAGATGAATTAAATAATCTAATGGATGAAGTTGATCCAGTTGTAGAAACTGTTTAAGTATGGGATTCCACAAAAGATATATTGATAATGAACAAGTAGTTCGTTTATATAAAGGTGGTGGAGTTATAAGAGTAAGAGATTGGTATACACGAGGTGTGGATGCATTAATCACAAGTACCGGCCTGGCTTCACAGGTCGGTTCTATTCTTTCAGATGATGATTGGGCGCAGTTTGGTACAGTTCGCCAAGATGAAGAAATCGTTAAAATAATTCAACAACATTTAGGAGTAGAGGAAATCAAAAAATAACTCCATCCTTGTTGAATAAATAAAGAAAACAAACTATTTAACATGGAACATTTTAAAGACTATAAATTATTTAAAGAGTCTCTAGAAACTGAATTAATTACCGAAAGATTCAGTTCAGATATACTAAGACAATTTGCTGCACAAGATGGGGGTTCAAGATGGAGAGGCGGTATTGCAAAAGATATGCAAAAATTTGCTAATCTTGCCCTAGACAAAATTTCAGATGCTGATTTTACTACAACTACACCGGAAGCTTATTGGAAAGGTGGCGATGCTAAGAATCCAAATAAAGTAGGATTCTTTGTTGATGCAGATCCAGGATTTATTAAATGGGCAAAGGCAAACAAAAAATATTTACCGAGTGCATTATCATTAGGTAACATTTCTAAATATGGAGTAGTACTTTCTGTTATTAGAGGAGGAATTGGAATGTATCATGGTTTTGCGATGGACAGAGGATCTTCATACAGTAGACATAGAAAAGGAACTGAAGAAAGATATGGAATTCTTGCAAAAGATTATGACACTAATTCTTTATATAATGGATGGGAAGGTAGACCTGCGGCTAAAGTAACAAGAAAGAATCTTATTGATGCTGCAACTCGTGTTTATGTTTTAGACTTAGATAGTTTAAGAGACAAGTACGATGTAAGTGGATTAAAATCAGATCGTGCCAATGCTAAATCAGGTGCAACTGCATTAAAAGATGCTAAATCTATTAAAAAAGAAAATCAAGCAAGGTATAATGCTATCTTAACTGATAGAGCTGCAATGACTGATGTTGATAAATCAGTTAAAGATTCTATTGAATTATTAAATCAACATATATCCGATGCATTAAAGGCTGGCACTATGGATAAATTCGGAAACCTTACTATTGGTGAAGATCCAAGAGGAAGAAGTATTAAGATAACTGATGGTGCTAATTACATTAAAAATCTTTTAGATGATTACCAAAGATATAAGGATTATGAAAGACAAGATAAAGAAGCAAAAGCTGATGGTAGAGAAGATAACTGGCATGCAAGAGAAGTAAAGAATTATGCTAAAAGAATTCAAGATAGAGCCAGAGCAGTAAAGGCTAAAAATTATGCTTGGTAATTATGAAACATATAAATGAATACTCTGAATTTAAAAAATCATTAATCACCGAAAAATTAGCACGAGGGTTAAAGCCACTATTAAAGATAGGTTCAACTATTACTAAAAAGGCTGGCGAAGATGCATTACTAGATTTATCTGATAAGTTTGATAGAATAGATGATGAATATGCTGGAACTATAGCAAGTTGGTTAGATATGGCTATTGAATTAATGCAAGATGGTTATGCAGGAGACGCTACTAAAAAATTAAAGCAATTTAATAAAAAATGTAAGGATGTTCTTAATGGAAAAGATATTGGTTCAGCTTTTGAAAATGTTAATGAAGCAACATATAATTCAAAAAATCATATCGGATCTACTTCTGACGGACAAGGTTCTAATGCTGAAATTTATAAAAAAGGAAAAGGATACTATGTAGTTGTTAGTGGAGAAGCTGATTATGATTTTGATGCCAAGAATGACAAAGAGTTATTGAAAAAGTTAAAAGATAACGAATTTGATTCTACTGATATATTAGAAGTTAATGAAGCTACTGATATGAATGATCCAGTATTAATGGCGTTTAGAGCAACTCGAAGAGAATTACCTAAATTTAAACCAGCTAAAGCAAAATCACGTAGGTTAAGCTTTGATAAGTATATGGATTTATTAGATGATCAAAGGTATATAGAACAAGAACTTAGAGATTTAACTGAAGAAATGGCTCAAACACTTAGAGACATGGAACAAGAGGCTGAACCAGAAGGTGGCAAGATTGCTGATAAGTATGGTTCTATTATGATGAAGCAAGAAAAAGAATATGCTAAATTAAAAGCTAAGAAAGCAAAGATTGATGCTAGGCTTGAAAAACATAGAATGGACTAATGGAATTCATTAAAAAATATACAGAATTTTTATTAGAAAAGAAAAAGGAGAAAGAATCCTTTGAAGATAAAATTGAAGGCGATGGCTATTATAAAGGTATATCTACATCAACCGCTCGTGATAAAGTAGATCAAATGGCAAAACAATCTAAGATGTCTGATGATGATCCAGATGCTTATAAAGAAATGCCAGGTGATACTAAAGGCAAAAAACTTTTAAAGAAATCTAAACATACAAAAGCATTTGATGATTTATATGCTGATGAAGCTCTAGAAGAAATGGTTACCAATGAAGGTGTAATGAGTGAATTACATATAATGATGGAAGAAGCTAAAAACTTTGCTGATTTTAAGAAAAGATTTTATAAAGAATTTAGTGATAAAGTTAAACCTAATAAAGATTTAGATAATTGGTTAAAAGAACTTTACTCTGAAGGTTTAGGAGAATCATTAGATGAAAAGGCTGGTGGGGATCGTGGCCCTATAAAAGGAAAAGGTATTGAAACTGGACTTAAAAAGAAAGCAGATCAAACTGGAGTATCATTACCTTTATTAAGATTAGTAATGAGAAGAGGTATGGCTGCATGGAAGAGTGGACATAGACCAGGTGCTGGGCAAGAACAATGGGGTTATGCTAGAGTTAATTCATTTTTAACTAAAGCCCCAGGAACTTGGGGTAGACCATTAGACGATCCTAAAAAGAATGGACCTAAAGGAAAATTTGGAGCTGATGCTGATATTGCTAAAGAAGTAATAAAGAAAGGTGAAGATAAGAAATTAAAAACAACAGGTTTACCTAAGTAATGAAATTTATAAAAGGCTTTACTGATTTTAAAAACGTATCTGAAGAACTCAAGTATCATGTAGATAATGGTATAGGTTTAGATGATAGTGTTTTTCGTTTAGGATCTGACGCTCATAGTAAATTATTTGAAGAAGCTAAACAATATTGGGATAAAGGAAATCTAGTATTAAAAGGTAAAAGCGGATTTATGGCTAAGAACCTTGAAGTAGGAAAGAAAGCAATTTACAAAGATCGTAAATCTGGAAGAACAAAAGATGTTAAATTAGATTCACCAGAAAGAGGCGGTAATAGGAAGTTTATTGTTTATCGTAATAGTGGAAGAACTGATAAAGAAACAGGAAAGATTGTTGCAAAGAAGATTGAATGGGGAGATCCTAAATTATCTGTAAAGAACGATGATCCAGGTGCAGCTGCTAGTTTTTGGGCAAGACACCAGTGTGATCAAAAGAAAAAGATGGATCCAAATAAAGCAGGCTTTTGGGCATGTTATGGGCCAAGTCTATTTGGAAAGCAATTAGGATTAAAGAGTACTAATCCTTGGTAGGTAATATATAAAAAAAGAAAACCATATAATGAAAAATTTAAAAAGAATAGATGAAGCCGTAGGTTCTATCCTAGAAAGAAGAGCTTCTGCTGATAGGCTTCTTAAAGATGTTGTAAAAGGAAATGCATCTGAAGTAGAAGGTATTAAATTATCTAAAGAAATGGCGCAAGGCTTTTTAGATTGGTTAAAGTATTCTACTTATGGTAAAAAGTTTGGAGCTTTACCTTTTTATAAATTATTTACTGCTTCATTTAATTGGGGATTAGACAGATTTGTTAAAGGTGCTAATACTAAATTAAAAGATGAATTTAAAGAACTTAAAGCTAAAGCTAGTGAAATGAGAAAGGCTGAAAAGTTTGAATCGGTTGATGAAGCTATTGATTTATTAAAATCTACATGGAGAGGAACTAAAGGATGGAATGATGTTGCAAGAATTATGGATGCAGGATTAATGAAAGCTATAAAGGCAGGTAGCGTACCATTAAGTTATGCTAAAGATTATGTTAAGTCATTAGAAAGAATGGCAAAAAGAAATGCTAAAAAATTCTTTGATGAGTACGGTAATTTTACAGAAGAAGATTTTATTGAGGATGTTGAATATAATATGGCTAATGAGAATAAGGTTAATGAAGCTAAATTTAGCTTTTCTGAAAAGCAAGTAAAAGATGTTGCTGAAGTAATAGCAAAGGCAATTGAAAAATTGGATAATATGAAAACTGCTGTTCATGATATGGAATATGATGCAGGTCGTGGTGCAGGTTTTGAAATATCAATGGGTGGTGATAAATATGAAGGTGGGAGTTATGTAGTAAGACCTAATGGTGAAGTTTATAATGCTGCAATCGGTAATTCATTTCCTAATGCAGTATATGCAAAGATAGGTGATACGGATATTAGAAAGGTAATGAAAAACATTAAAAAGTTTGAATCAGTTACAGAAGCTAAATTTGTTAAGTCATATGATACTAAAGTAAATGATGCTGAAACAAAAAAGGAAGTTTCGAAGATATACCCAAAGGCAAAATTCTTTATTGGTAAAATGAGCCATTTCTTTGGAGAACTTGAACCTAATCTTTTCTTTAAAGCTTATTATCCTAAATACTATAAACAAGATACAGGTAAATCTGTCAAAGGTGATTTTAAAATTACTTCAGTATATTCTAAGAAAGGGAGTAACTATGTAGAATTAATGGAATCTTATAAATCCTATGGTAAATTTGTTTCTGAAAACTATGATACCGAAGAAAGAAAAGAAATGGCATCAAAAGGTTTTGCTTTAGCTGATGGGAGTTTTCCTATTGCTAATTTAGAAGATCTTAAAAATGCTATCATGGCTTATGGTAGAGCAAAAGACCAAGCAAAAGCTGCTAAGTTTATTGCAAAAAGAGCAAAAGCATTAGGTGCCGAAGATTTAATTCCAGATACTGAGGATTTTCAAAAATCTTTAAAAGAAGGTATAGAAGATGTATATACTCAAGTTCCTGCTAAAACAATTGCTATTGAAGAAGGAAAGGATATAGGTTCATGGAATCAAGGAGGACTTAAAGGTGATAAAAATGTTTTAATAACTACATTTGTTGGACCTAAAGATATTGAAGATTTTGGCCTAGGAAGAAAATGTATGCAAATAAATGTTGGTATGGATTACATTTCATTAAATCCTGCTGATATTGCAGAGTTAAAAGATATTCTTAAATCTTATAAAGTAAAATAATGGCGTGCAAATCTTGTAAATGTGGAAAGCACGCTAATGAAAAGGTTATAAACCAAATGGATGATTTGGCTAAACCTTTTACTGAAGAAGTTTATTCCCATGATACTGTATTAAGACACTTTGATCATTCGGCACCAGATCATTTATATAAATGGCATGCTGATGATGAAGATCGCTATGTTGAATCATTGCATGAAAATGATTGGGAATTTCAATTTGATAATGAACTACCTCAATCATTAGAACCTGGTAAAATTATTTACATTCCTAAAGGCTTAATTCATCGCCTAATTAAAGGAACCCGTGATTTAAGTATTTCTATTAAATCTTAACTTAAACCATTTTTTATTTCGCAGTATAATTAATATACATTAATAACCACTTTCAGAACTGGTTATTTTTTGTTATAATTAAATTATACAAAATAAAACTATGGGAGAAATTTATCCAGAAGAAGAAAAAGACAAGCAAAGAAAACCGAGATTTAAAAAACAAACTTTAGTTTTAGATACTTATGGTACTAATCTAAGTAAGCGTGCTGTTGAAGGTAAATTAGATCCAGTCATCGGACGAACTGATGAAATCCTTAGGGTTATACAAATTCTAGGAAGACGTAGAAAAAACAATCCTGTTTTAGTTGGAGAACCTGGTGTAGGTAAAACTGCAATCGTTGAAGGTTTAGCATTAAAAATGGTAGAAGGAAATGTTCCTGTATCATTACAAGGTAAAGTTATCTATACTTTAGAATTATCAACAATTGTAGCAGGAACTAAATATCGTGGACAATTCGAAGAAAGAATGAAAAGTATTGTAGATGAGTTAATACTTAATCCACATATTATTGTTTTTATTGATGAATTGCATACTCTCGTTGGGGCGGGTGGTTCTACAGGATCCTTAGATGCGTCAAACATTATTAAACCAGCATTAGCAAGAGGAGAAATTAGATGTATAGGTGCAACAACGTTTGATGAGTTTAGAGAAAACATTGAAGATGATGGAGCTTTGGATAGAAGGTTTCAAAAAGTTGTGGTTAATCCCCCTTCTTTAGAAGAAACAATAGAAATACTTTCTAATATAAGACATAAGTATGAAGAGCATCACAGTGTATCATATTCAGATGAAGTTATTGATATAATTGTAAAACTTGCTGATCGTTATATTATGGATAGGTACTTTCCTGATAAAGCAGTAGATATCTTAGATGAGGTTGGTTCTTATAAACATTTAACTAATATGAAAATACCTCAAAAGATTAAATCATTAGAGGAAAAATTAGTTGAAAAGGAAAATGCTAAAAGAAAGGCAGTATCACGACAACTTTATGAAGTAGCTGCTAAAGAAAGGGATGCATGTTTAACTCTTAAGGAAAGAATTAATCATGATCTTGCGGTATGGAAAGAACAGATGGCTGTCAATCAATTAGAAATTACTGAAGATGATGTATTAAAAGTCGTGTCTAAATCAACAGGAGTACCTATAGAAAAAATATCTGATAAAGAAAATAAAAATTTACTAGGTCTTAATAAACATTTATCATCAAAAGTCATAGGACAAGAAGATGCAGTTAATAAAATTGCAGTAACCGTTCAAAGAAACAGAGTAGGAATTAGAAAAAGAAACCGAACAATGGGTAACTTTATTTTCTTAGGTCCAACTGGTGTTGGTAAAACTCAATTAGCAAAAGAACTTACAGAATATCTTTTTAATAGTGAAGAATCATTAATTAGAGTTGATATGTCTGAATACATGGAACCACATTCTATTTCTAAATTAATTGGAGCACCTCCTGGTTATGTAGGATTTGAAGGCGGAGGGTTTTTAACAGAGCAGGTAAAGAGAAAGCCACACTCAGTTATATTATTTGATGAGATAGAAAAAGCTCACCCAGAGGTCTTTAATGTACTTCTACAAATGTTAGATGATGGGCAGTTAACTGATTCATTAGGAAGGACTGTTGATTTTAGAAATTGTTTAGTAATACTTACTTCTAATACAGGATCTAGAAAATTACAGGATTTTGGCCAAGGTATAGGATTTGAAAGTTCTACTAAAATGGTTAACCAAGCTGAGGAAGAAAAAACTATTTTAAGAAAAGCTTTAAAAAATAAATTCTCACCAGAATTTTTAAATAGAATAGATGAGATTGTAGTATTCAACAGATTAACAGAAGATAATGTAATGGATATTTTAACTAAAGAATGTAAAGAACTTGCAATTAATTTAGAAGAAGTAGGAAATTATATTTTTAAAATATCTAAAGGTGCTAAAACAATAATTCTTAATCAAGGTTATGATCCTAAATATGGAGCACGGCCATTACGTAGAACAATTGAAAGAATGATTGAAAATAAAATATCAGAATACATTCTTAAGGGAGAATTAAAAGAAGGCGGTACAATTAATGTTAAAAGTACTAAAGGTGAATTAATAATTGACATAACTAATATAGAAGAAGATGAATAAAGCATATACGATTTTTAACATAGCTGTTGTAGGACTTTTCCTATTCCTAATGTTTATGGCTAGTGGGAGCCCAATACCAACAGAAGAAAAAATGGATTCGGATATACCTTGTCAAAATTTAGATGTATTAGATTCGGTTGAAGAAATTTTACATTGGGAAATAATTAATGACACTTTACATATCTATACTATAAAAGATCAAATCAGAGATGATAGAGAAAGATGGAGATATATTGACTCCTTATATAAAAATGAATAAAATGAAAATAGCTTTAGTAGCACACGATGGAAAGAAAGCAGATATGGTTGCTTTTGTTATGAAAAGATTAGACTTCTTTAAAAGAAAAGATGTAGAGTTAGTAGCAACAGGAACAACAGGAGGTATGATTGAAAATGCAGGCTTAAAGGTTGAATGTTTAAACAGCGGACCTTTAGGTGGGGATGCAGAGATTGGTGCAATGGTTACTCGTGGTGAAATGGACGCAGTTATATTTTTTAGAGATCCACTAGATAAACACCCTCATGATGTTGATATTGCAATGTTAATGAGATTATGCGATGTTCATAGAATACCTTTAGCTACAAATTATAAATCAGCACATATAATAATTAAATACTTTAAAAGCAAATGAATTACGGAAAAGAATTTCAAAAATATGCAATGAGTGATCATAATGTTAGTTCATCTAAATTAAATTATTATGAAAAGCAAATTGAAAACTCAATGACTCCTTATATTTTAGAGGAGAGGGAAATGAGAGCTACTCAAATTGATATTTTCTCAAGATTAATGATGGATAGATTACTTTGGGTTGCAGGACCAGTCAATGATGGAATGTCAACAATTGTTCAGGCTCAATTAATGTTCTTGGATAGTGTAGAGAAAAAAGATATCACAATGCATATTGATTCTCCAGGAGGTTCTGTTAAATCAGGACTCTCTATGGTAGATGTTATGGATTATATTAAATCAGATATAAGAACAGTAAATACTGGTATGGCTGCATCTATGGGATCTGTTTTACTAGGTGCAGGAACAAAAGGGAAAAGAAGTTCATTAAAACATTCAACAACAATGTTGCATCAATCATCAGGTGGTTTTAGTGGAAACATACAAGATGCTGAAATAGATTGGACAGAATGGAAAAAAGTTAATAAAGAACTTTTTGTTCTGTTAGGGAAATATTGTGGTAAAAAACCAGAAAAAGTAGCAAAGGATGCAACTAGAGATTTTTGGATGAATTCAGAAGAAGCTCTTAAGTATGGAATAATTGATGAAATAATAGGAGCTAAATAAATATACTATATGAAAATACTAATTTGGATTAAAAGACAAGAAGCTGTTACTGGAAATATATCTAAATATTATACATACTTACCCTTTAATGAAAGTTATCAAGAATGGGTACAGGTAGAAATAACTCAAGATGAGTTTGTAAGATTAGAAGACAATGATTAAAAAATTAATTTTTATAATAAAACTTGCATTAGCAAAAAGAAAAAGAAAATCTGTATGGGATCTATAGAAAAATTAGCTGACTTAATATCATTTAGGTTATTAGCTACAAAAAAGCACCCTGATTATGATTGGTTAGTAGAAGTATTAAAAGATAAAAATAAAGAATCTAATTCTTTTAAAAGATTTATTACATTTTTCTTAATATGGTACAGTCAACAAATGGCTATACCTTTTTGGATCATAGGACATGTACATTTACATTTTGCTACATGGCATGATGCATATGAATACGGTTTATCAATATTTTTACATTTAATGGTAGCTGTTGGGTTCTGGATAGATTGGAAGCAAAATGGATCAAATAACAAAAAATAATAAATATGGAATTTAAAGACTCAATAGGAATTTTTGAAAATGCATTCACAGAGGAAGAATGTCAAAGAATAATTGATAGGCACGAATGGGCTATCGAAACCGGTAAAGCACATGAAGGTGGTTTCGGTAATTTAAAAGGTATTAAAAAATCTACAGATTATGATCTTGTATCAGGAGATGGAAAAGAAGATTATCTTTTAACTAATATTGTAGCTAGTAAGTTTAATTTCTTTAATTTAAAATATTTAAGTGATTTTTGTCCAGGTGATGAATATGATCCAAGCAATGTAATTATGGATAAAACTTATTATCCTTTATTTCAAATTCAAAAGTATAGAAAAAACGATGGTCATTTTAATTCTTTTCATTTAGAAAATTATGGTGAAGAGGCTAAAGATAGATTATTTGTTTTTATACTGTATTTAAATGATGTTATTGAAGGTGGTGAAACTGAATTTTATTTTAAAGAGGAAGGTTCAGAAAAATATTTTGCAGTACAGCCTAAGGCAGGTACTTTAATAATTCACCCTGCATCTTGGCCGTATGTACATAGAGGCTGTGTACCAAAATCAAGTGATAAGTACATATTAACTACATGGTGCTGTTATGGCAACTAATTTTAAATTTTCTTTCAGATACCCATAATATTTGTTATAATTAAATTAAATACAAATATATGAATCCACAAACTCAACTAGGTTATTGCTGCATAAATCTAAATTTACGACAAATACCTGTTACAGTTAATCGAACATGCAGAAAAGCAACATTTGAATCTAATGGATTATCTCACGTAAGTAATCTTGCATTACAAAATATCCGAGATCTTGTTGAGATTATTAAATGGAATGAAAAGAATGGATTTAAGGTTTATCGCATGTCATCAAACATGTTTCCTTGGATGTCAGAGTATGAACTCAAAGATTTACCTGACTATCAAAAAATATCTACATTACTTAAAGGTGCTGGTAATCTTTCTAAAAAGTACGGACAGCGACTCAGTTTCCACCCAGGACCTTTCAATGTACTAGGATCTCCTAATCCAGTACTTGTAACAAAAACAATCAAAGAACTTAATCAAACGGCAGAGATTATGGATATTATGGGATTAGAGCAATCTAATCATTATCCTATTAATATTCATTGTAACGGCGTTTATGGAGATAAGAAGGCTACATTACAAAGGTGGTCAGCTAATTACAAAAGACTTTCAAAATCGGCTCAAGCCAGGTTGGTTGTAGAAAATGATGATAAGGCAAGTATGTATTCTGTAAAAGATCTATATGATGGTATCTTTTCCGAAGTACAAGTACCTATTACATTTGATTTTCATCATCATAGATTTCAACCAGGTGGTTTATCAGAACAAGAAGCATTTGAATTGGCAATGACTACATGGCATCATCATAATGTAAAACCTTTGTTTCATTATTCATCATGCCGAAGAACATTCGAAGATCCAGGTTGTAAAGCACAAGCACACGCTGATTTTGTATACGAAAAAATTAATGACTATGGCTATGCCGTAGATATAGAAGTAGAAGCTAAAGCTAAAGAAGTTGCTGTATTGAAATACAAAGATGATGGTAATAAATTATTAGAATCTTATTTACCTTTTGATGTACATATAGACAATCAATTAGTATTAGAAGTTTAACCAATAATAAAAAAATGATTAAAATTGTTAAAGAAAAACCAATTAAAAGTACCACCTCTGTTGAAGGTATATTAGTACAAGTAACAGGAGGCCAATGGTACGGAATTACAATATTTAGACCAGCAAGAAATCCTTGGTTAGGTAGGGCAAGTAAGTCCACCACAACAGGAAGAATGGAATTTACAGTAGGTAGTGAAACATTCCAAATGCAATTTAAAGATAAACCAAACTTTGAAGAATTAAAGGAAACACTGGTAAATGTATTAAATGGAGCTGAGCCAGTTAAATGTAAAATTGCTTACTAATGGGAACCTTAATGGAAATGTTTGCATGCCTATTTATTATAGGATTAAGTTTTTTATTTCATTTAATTGTTTATGAAAATGATTGGGTGGAAAAATGGTATTGGAAAGTTTTAGGTGGAGGTGGTATTCTTCTTTTAGTTTTTGCTGCTATAATGGGTTATTAAAAAAACAAGAATTTATAGTTCAATTCCCAATAAATTAGTTTATATTTATATTATATGAATAACAAAATACAATTTTATTTCGACCAGTATATTAAAAGTTACAAAAACTTTAATCTGGAATTTTCTGAGTTTATTGCAAGTAAACTCGGCTGTACTGAAGCCCATGCAGTACAATTAATTAAAACATGGAAAAAAAGTAAACAACTAATAAACGCATAATATGAAAAAGACAGTAGGCAATTTTATAGTAGAGCTTTCAGGCGAAAGCTTAATGATTAAAAATCTTAAAGGTGATTTGTTAAAAGCAGACTCGGTTAAACCATTTGAATCAGAAGATAAATTTAAAGAACTGTGTACTGGTTTAGAAGAAAAGATTGCTGAAAGAAAAAGATTAGGTTTATCAGTATAAATCAAACATGGGGAGTTAGCCAAGTGGTACGGCTACATATTTCTTAACGGTTGGAAGTTAATGCTAGCAACGATGAGTAAATCGGAGATATGTGATCGGGAGTTCGATTCTCCCACCCCCCAGCTCTTGGATAGGTAAAACCGAACAACGAGGCGTCAAATCTCACGCCTACAAACCGAAAGGTGGAGTCCAAGTGGAGTTTCAGAATTGTTAATAACTTTTTGAAAAAAACGTGAAACTATGGTTCAAATCCCGTGAAAATGTATTATATTTATAATATAATTAAATAACGGAAAATGGAACATAAAATATTTGAAGTCGGTGGTTGTGTAAGGGACGAAATCTTAGGAGTTCATACAAAAGACATCGACTTTACTTTTGTATTAGATAATACTGATATGACAGTAGAAGAAGGGTGGAACAAAATGTTATCTATCCTTGAATTTGAAGGATTCAAAATATTCTTAAAAACACCAGACTGTTTTACTGTAAGAGCTATGTTTCCTAAAGGACATATACATGAAGGCTTAGTTGCTGACTTTGTTATGTCTAGGAAAGAAGTAGGAGTTATACCTGGAACAAGAAAACCTATATTAGAATTAGGAACTTTAGAGGATGACTTAATGAGAAGAGATTTTACTCTTAATGCTTTATGTAAAGATGAGAATGGTAATATCATAGATATGTTTAATGGTGTTACAGATTTAAATAATAGAATCCTTAGAACTCCATTACCTCCAATGAAAACTTTAATGGATGATCCTTTAAGAATGATAAGAGGTTTAAGATTTTCCATAACTAAAGGTTTTACCTTTGATGATGAATTATGGGAATGTATGCAAGAGCCAGGTTTATTAAGAAAATTAGAAGATGTAGTTTCTCAAGAAAGAATCAGAGAAGAAGTTACTAAAATGTTTAAACATGATACTCTTAAGAGTTTAAACCTTTTAAGAACTATACCTGGATTAATGGAAGTTATATTAAAAGATGGAATGTGGTTAATGCCAACAACTAAAAAATAAGATATGAGATATACTGTAACAATGACAATTTATATAGATGCTGAAAATGATAAGCATGCTGTATCTAAAGCTAAAATGATAGCAAACCGAGAACAAGTAAAATATCCTGCACAACGATGTGAAGTAGAGAAATTACACTGTACACCGTTTGCATCAATGAATACAAGAGAATTAGATATTAATAAAATATGAAAAAGAAAATTAAATTAGAATCTCATATGGGAATTGCATTCTCAACAATAGGTGGACAAAAATACTTATTTCCAGGATGGATCCCAGTTGAAGATCATATATCATTTGATGATGTAGAGGTTACCAATCCTTATGCAAATATCAAAAAAGAAGAATATCAAATTACTGGATCAAGAGGCGATAAATATACTGTAACAAATAGAAATGGACAGTTCTCATGTAATTGCCCTGCTGGTAAATTTAGAGGAACTTGTAAACATTCAACTCAAGTTCAAAAAGAACTCAGCTTAGTTGAATAAATAAAGAAAATAATATACAATTATGATAGGAACATACGGAATAGCTAAAATTGGTGTTGCATCAATTACAGACGCTAATGTACAGTATTTACGTGATACTGATTTAGGACTTCCATTTAGAGGAACAAAATCTGAGAATGAAGTTCCAGCTAAAGGAACCGCTGCTACATTTTCTACAGTATCTACTGGGTATGGATATACAATAGGAAAAAGTAAAACATTAATACAAAATGCTACCGACGGTACTGGTACTGGTCTTAAAGTAATAACTGATATTGTAGAAGATGATGGAATACTTGTTGTTGGATCTGAACTTCAACCTACGGCTATATTTAATCAATTTCAAAATGACTTATTACTTGCATTTGATAGTGAAAATCCTGACCCATATACTTATGCAAGAATTACTGCAACCGGGCAAGCCTTTACTGGAGTATCAAATGCAATCCCTGGAACAAGCGCTACAGGAACCGCAGGAACATTTATAGTAACTGTTACTAATGGTTCGGTTACTAAAGTTACTGTTGCAGCTGGTGGAACAATTTATAAAGTAGGTGATGTAGTAACAATTACTAAAGCTGTATTAGAACTAAATGGTTCATTTGGTGGAGGTAATGTTTTTCAATCAGATTTAGAATTATTGGTAACAGAAGATAATGTATTAGGTAGGATAGCAGAATTTGATGGAATCACGTTATTAAGTGGTGGAGAAGGTCATGCTATAGGTGATATAATTACGCTTTCAGAAGAAGGTTCAACAGTCGTTGGAACAGGAGCTTTAACAGTTGCAACTTTAGGTGGTGCATTAAACACACCAGGTGAAATTACTAAATACCCTACAGGTATTATAAACACTGGAACAGCAGGAGCTATAAGTGTTAAAGATGTTGCTGGCAACACTGTAGTGTTAGGAGCTATGCAACCTGGAATTGTACGAAAGTTTTCATTCAGTCAAGTAATGGGAGCAGGAACTGGCCCAGCGGTCGGAGAAGTAACTATACTTTATTAAAAATTTAAATAGCAAAAATAAATAAATTAAGTAATGGAAAAAGCAAAAGAATTATTTGGAAAAGTAGTAAGTTGGATTGACTCAAAAGGTTTCTCTGCTTTACTATCATTAGGTCTAGGATTAGGTCTTTGGGTGTTTGGTTATAAGATATATGCTGGAATTGCATTCGGTGTATTCTTAACTAGAAACTGGGATCTTTTCAGAGGATGGCTAAAAAAGTAACCACAAAGAAGGAAGTATCATCCCAGTTTATTTTTTGTTACTGGGATGATTATTCTGCTTTACCACAAGAAAGAATTAAGAATATTAAAAACAAAATAAAACAAAGAAAATGAAATATATTAAAAGTTTAGATTTAAATGAAGGATTTTCAGACAAAGGTGATTTTAGAGCGATGGCGCTAGCCTTAAAAGACGGAAAGACTATAACTGCACGCCATGCTAGGTTTCCTGCATCGTTTACAGTTTTAGAAATTGATCCTAGAGGAGGATTTGCAAAGGTAGATTACAATGATGGCAAAGGTCCTGAAGAAATGGCTGCAATGAACATTGATCCTAAAAGTATTAAGTTAAGTGAATCTGCTGAATTAAACGAGGCAAAGAAATTTAAACCAGGTGATATGTGGTCAAATGATTTTGATTATGATGGAATGTTAAAGTATGCTTTAAAAGTAAATCATAAAACTCCGTTAAAAACTTTACAGAAGTTACATGATTCTGCAACTGATGTAAATTATCATACTCCTTTTTCAGGTCTAGGTAATGCAATTGATTGGATAACTGATGATGGTGTTAATTCACAAGAAGGTAAAGACTTTATGAAACAATTTCATAATGATATTAAGGACGAAATTAAAAACCAAGCATAATGAAATATATCAAATTATTTGAAAAGTTCACTAAGGACTATATGAAAAAAATAGACCTTAAAGATTTTAAGAAAATCAAAAAAGGTTCTAAGATTTTATACATGGGTGGTCCGGTGGAAGTTTTAGATAATAATGGATATGTTCTTAAACTTAAAGGAGAAGACGGTAAAACTTTTACAATTAACAAATCTCAATTTGATCATGGTGGAATGATTAAAGAAGTTGATGATGGAAAGAAAAAGAAAAAGAAAAAACCTTTTCATCCTGATATGATGTATGAAGCTAAAGGAAAAAAGGTTATAAGCGATCTGTATAAAATGGATGGTCAAATTGATTATCTTTCGGATGCTGATGATGATACAAAAAAGATATGGAAAAAAGCAGGAGTTAATCCAGAAGATGATAATATGATTATTCTTTACTCATATGTTAATTCATGGCCTGAAACTAAAAAGCTTTTAGATAAATCAAGAATTAAGTATAAAGAATTAGAAGATCCTAATTCAGCTGGTGAATCTTTTATTGTGTTTAATGTTAATGAATCAGTTAATGAATTAAGATCAACACCAGTTTCAGGTACAAAGGCTGGTTTTACACAATCATTAGAAGATAGAAAATATGAATTAAAGAAAGATGCTAAAGGTGCTACTATTGGAAGCTTTTCAAATGTAACACTCCCTAAAGGAACTATTATTTATAATTTACCAGGTGGAGTATTTGCTGATCATTTTTCTCTAAAGAACAAATATGCAAGTAGATCATCACAAGGTCCACAATATTTTGATAAGCCAACATTTAAAGGTATAATGATTAAACAAACACCTGCTGTCTTATCATACATTGAAAAGAATAGTAAAGTTTTAGAATCATTTGATACAGAAATTAATGAAGGTAGTGATCAGCAAAGATTAACTCATTTAAGAAAATTTGGAATTGCACCTAATAACCAACCACAGAATGGTGCTTATATAAAACAAGTATCAAAACCTGGAAAATTCTTTGTAGATTGGAAAGATGCTTTTGATTTAGGTGATGTTGCATTAGAATTTGTAAAATCTGTAGGTAGTATTTCTGAGTTTGATATTATTGATCTTAAAACAATGAAACGCACAGGTAAACAATTAGATGTTAAGAAAGGCCAATTAGGAAATTTAAGAACTACATACGGTGTTAGAGTTAATGAATCAGTTGAATTAGATGAGGCTGTAAAACCTTATAAGAAAGGGCAGAGAGTTGATTATCAATTAGATCATAAAGGTGGAGTTGGTAAATTTGCTGATACAATGTCAAAATCTAAAAACATTGAATCTGGAGTTATTAAAAAAAGAACTAAAGGATTTGCTGGTACTTTTAAATATGAACTTACTAATGGTTTGGAATTATACGGTTCTGAGATTGTAGGTTTAACTGAATCTTCATCTAAAGATGGCGGAGATAAGTCAAATGGTAATTCTCATCATGATGATCACCAAGAGAAAAGCATAGCACAACATTGGAAAGATACTTATGGAGAAGAATTTCATTCTAAATATCCAGCTGTTGCTAAAATTATTAAACAAAGAAACATTAAAGACAAAAGAGAACTAAGTAGAATATGGCAAGATACTTATGGTGAAAACTTTGAGGAACAATATCCTGCTTTATTTAATAAGCTAGATTAATGGCTCCATATTTAATTTTTGCTATTGTCTTATGTATATTAATAGATACAACATGAAATACATTAAACCACTTAACGAGGCAAGACCTATGTTTCAAGATACTCCTAATGAGTTTGCTTATTTAGATTTTAAAAAATGGGCATATAAAAACAGAGGCAAAATCAAAAAAGAACTTTCTGGAATTACTGATGGGGCTAAACTATTTATAAAATTGGCGGATATCTGGCGATGGGATTGGGCAAATAAGAATGCAAAAGAATGGAGTTACTTACATTCAACTGATTTAGCTAAAAAGGATTTTGGCAGAGCCTTAGCTGTCATGTTAAAGAAAGATGATTTAATCATTAAAAAGCAAGGAAATAAATTAACAGACTTAAAATGAGAAACTTATTAATAATATTAACAACATTCTTAATGCTAGGATGTAGTTCAACTAAATTATCTTTTACAGATATGGTAAACCTTTCACAAGAAGCTGCACAGGCTGAAGTTAAGGCTGCTTCTTTTTATGAAGCTGAAGCATTACCAGGAGTAAGAGGTATTAGAGCAATTTATAGAGGAAGTGATTTATGGCCATCATTGGTTGTAGATGTAACCGATAAAGGAGAAACTAAAGTAATCAAAGAATCTTCACCTTGGATGGAATGCCAAGTGATTAATCTTCCGTTACTTATGACATTAGAAGAAGCTGAATCTTTATTAGATAGCTCAAAATATGCTGGTGAATGGACGGAAGTGGTTGTTAGAAGCCCACTAGGACCAGTAAGATATCCTGCTTTGTACATTTTTACTGTACCTGATCAAGGATGGATTGCCGTTAACACGTGGGATAAATCAATATTCCCATTACAGTAAAATAAATAAAAACAAAAACAATGAAAAAACTATTACTTTTATTAGGTGTCATTACTTTTATGACAGGATGTAGCCTATTTACAACAGAGGTTAAGGACCCTGCTGCCGAGACGTGGAAAAATACACATTCAGCAGCTTGGCTTCAAGCAGATCCAGCAGGTGCACATGAAGGGGTAAGCCCGGCACCAGGTACTACATTAGCACCAGGTGAAACATGGACTAATGTTAGTGGAGGTACAAACAAATATTTAACAATCCTTATTTGGGATAATGATCCAACTGGACCAAGTGGAACATTTAACTATCTTAATTCAACTACAGTTCAGTGGAATATAGGTTGTGCTCCTTGGACCGAACAACCTCCTACATCTATGACTTGTGCTGATGGACCAGGTGCTTGCCCAGGTTCAGCAGGAACTGATTGTCCTTATGCAGATGGTCTTTTAAAGATCACAGAAACTGGAACTAACAGTTATGATGTTTTTTATACAAAGACAATTGTAACCACACCACCAATAATTTCAAATAATTGGTCAAGTGGTATGGATAACAAAAATGAAACATTAGTAACACCAGGATCATATTGGGTCCAAGATTATGGATTTAATGATAAAGGAAGATGGGCAGCAGACGGAACTTCTGTGGCTCAATCAACAGATTCATCAACTTCAGCAACTAAACCAACTTATGGTAGTAGAGCTTACCCTATTCATATTTTAAATGATGAATATAAATTTGACAGTTTAGCACCAGGAACAGGTTTTGATGGTGTATGGCAAATGGATATTAAAATAGGATCTAATTCTGGAGCATATCCTGATAGTTTATACTGTGAAACATTTTATTTAGCAGAAAGAAAAAATTTATTATGGGGAGCATCTAATTATAGTGATGGTAGTACAAAAGGCGGGCCGGCTGGTTGGAGTACTGAAATTGATATAATGGAAACTAAATGGCAAAAGACAGGACCACAAATTAATATTCCTACTGGTGGTAATCCTAGTACTGGATGGAATCCTAGTTACACTAAGATTACAACACCGCAAGGTTTAAAGGTTGGTGAATGGTCAGAAGCTGGGGCTACTAATCCTGGAGGACCAACTCCAGATTTTGTAACCTTTGGTGCTCAGATTGCAAATGATACTCTATACTTTTATGGTTATTTACCAGGCCAAACAAAACCTTGGTATACAGAAGTAGTTCCTAGAGATAATAGCTATGTACAAAAATATCCATTTGTACCTTATATTGGAACATGGACCGATTCAACAACTCATGTTGCTGGAGGATTTAAAACTATGTATAAAAACTTTATATACAAAAAAGCAACTGATGTAAAAGGTAATCCTATATCCAATCCAACAGGATTTGGACCAGGATTGAAATAAATATATTAATAATGAATAAGATACCAACATTTAATAATTTCAATAACCAAGAATTGATTCAAGAAACTTATAACCTTTTAGAAGGTAAAGTAAGTTATGAACATTTGGATGAAGTTCTTAATGAAGGCATCTTTTCATTTATTAAAGGACTCTTTATTAATCCAGGAAAGAAAAGAAAACTTAGAAAGTTAGGTGATCAATTATTTCAAATAAAGGTTCAAATTCAAAAAATGGATATAGAGCAAAATGATATATCTAAATTAGAAGATGAATTAAAATCTAAAGATTCCAATTACACACCAGATCCTGCTGTATCCGTAGCCGTGAATGCAGAAGAAAAAAAGAAGCAAGCATTACAAAATAAAGAAGGTATTATAATAGATCAAATGGATGCTATCGCCGGAGAGAATGAAACTTTAACTAAATATATTAACAAAGTTAAATTAGAAGTTAGAATGAAAGCAAATGATGCTACTTTAAAAATAGCTGATGGTGAAATGGAAAGAATCCTAAAGAAGATACAAAAGAAAGATGCTAAAGAAGTTAAAACTTTGGATAAAGAATTGGCTCAAGCAGCCTAAAGAATATCAATATGATGCCTATGATAATTGGTATCCTGATAGATAAAGAAAAGCTGGCTTATGCCGGCTTTTTTGTTACTACTAATAGGATTTAATCTAAACTACTAATAGGATTTATACATGAAGTTAACATTTAATTAACATTTAATTAATATGTAAAGACGAAACTTCATGTAGTTTTCTCTATAAATAATATATGGAAACTAAAACTAAACTCGACATTACACCAGCAATTTATATTTTAATTATGATTGTGGTTTTTGTATTAGGGATCTAATATATAATTCTCTAGCCTTGAACGCAAGGCCAACCTTTCAAAAAAATTTACTAAAATGAAAAAGCTTACCTGGTTGTTAGTGTCTTTGTTTTTGCCTTTTGTTGTTTCTTCTCAATTATGCGATGTTGAATTATTAGATATGGATTGGGATGACCAAACTATAACATTAACTTTAAATGATAATGTTTGTTCTAATTCATCTACTCCTGATTGGGTACCTTATCCTGATTCTGTATATGTAGTACAATTAGGATTAAGTTATGGTGGTACGACTTGTACGATAGCTGCCAATTCTACTAATTTTTATCCACCTCTTGGATTAAATGATACTCTTACTTATACTTTTAGTGATTGGTCCGATCCTTTTAATTGTTTTGCAAATGCCTTTACTTATTACCAAGAAACTTGTATAACTACAATTTCAGTAGTAGGACCTAATAATTCTATTAACTTGGATATGAATAATGGAAATAATTATATAGGTTTTAATCCTGTATGGGATAACTGTTATGATGTAGTTAATATTATAGAATTTTCTAAAAATAATAAAGAAGTAATAGGTGTATGGGATTTTCTTGGTCGTTATATTCAAAAAGATATAAATGGTTTAGAAACAGATAAATTATATCTTATTGAATATAATGATGGAAGTACACAGAAGATATTTTTAAGATAGACTCTCATCTAGAGGGGAGATAATTGATTACATATATACATATGTCTAATCTATCTAATGATGCTAGCCCCTCTCTATCCTCTTTATACATTGCAAAAAGAACCGTGCTGACTATATAATATAGTTTATTTTATATAAAACAAAATCCATTTTTTACATATAATAATAAACAATGATTGGTATGGGTAATTATGGAAGATTCCCTAACAAAGAAAACAAAGAAAAATGATAGATGCATATTTAGACCAAGCAATTTACAATTCATATCAAGTATTAACAGGATGGATGACAATGGATGAAGTAATAGAACATTTAGAAATAAGAAGTAAAGATATTAATGATTCTGAAGATATATCAATAATACCAGTTTTCTTCATACCTCCAGGTGAGGATGCTGATAATGAACAAATAGACACAATGATTGATCATTTTGAGGCAATAGAATGTTATGAGGAATGTGCAGAATTATTAAAATTAAAAAAATAAAAATGAAAAGAAAAACAGAAATGAAAGATTTCCTATTAAATCATAAAGGAAATAAATATAAAGCAAATAACATATTAAGTTTATTATGGAATTTTGCAACAGGGAAAACAAGCAAGTAAATGAGTAAAGGTTTAATAATATTAGGTGCGTTTTTTATATTAAGTTGGTGTTGGATAGCATATGAAGTATGGACAGCACCTTTAATGCCTGATGATTTTGATTTAAAAGAAGAAGATATCTGGCCATTAGATGAAAGACCATGTAATGAGGAGGAGGAATAATGCCTACAAAGAAAATTAGAAAAGAATTTAAAGAAGCAGATCCAAAAGAAGTAAGAACTGCAATAATAGAGAACTTCTTTTTTGGATTAAGTGGAGCTATCATAGTTCCTTTTATTGCATTAAGAATTGATATAGCAGTATTATGCGGTTACTTAATACATTACTTTTATATTAGTAAAGTCATTAACCGACCGAAATATGTAACATCATTAGCAAAGTTTATCTTATTTCCTATCCCAACTGCATTTGGAGGATTTGTAGGTTATAAGGTAGCTTACTTTGTTTCACAATACCTAACAGAATACATACAATGATAGAAAAGGATTATACAATCGATGAACAGTATAAAGATCTACTACAGACGATCTTAACTTATGGAAAAGAAAAGAAAGATAGAACTGGAACAGGTACAAAATCAATATTCGGATATACATTAAGACATGATATGACACAAGGCTTTCCTTTGTTAACTACAAAGAAGGTTGCTTATAAGTCCATGATCACTGAATTAAGATGGATGCTTAAAGGTGATACAAATATTAAATGGCTTTTGGAAAATGATTGTCATATATGGACTGGTGATTGTTATAATGTTTATGAAAGAACTCATCACTGGGACTTGGAAGATCCTGAGTATGATATAAAAGAATTTGAACAAAAAATCTTAGAAGATAATGATTTTGCAAATCTTTGGGGTGGCTTAGGATTTATATACGGAAAGCAGTGGAGAGACTTTGGGGGAAACAGAAGAATGGGAGAAGGGCATGATGGTGTAGATCAAATCTCAGATCTGATTGATGAAATAAGAAGAAATCCTGATAGCAGAAGATTAATGGTAAATGCTTGGAATGCTTCTGATTTAATTTATATGAAACTTCCACCTTGCCATTATGGTTTTCAAATTTATACAACAGAATTAACTCTAGAAGAAAGAAGAGAAGAATTCTGCAACAGATTAGGTAAAAGCATACATTATGCAAAAAACCTAGATCATGATTTTTTAGATAAAGATGATGTACCTAAAAGAAAAATTAGTTTAATGTGGAATCAAAGATCTGTTGATGTATTTTTAGGATTACCATTCAATATTGCAAGTTATGCTCTTTTACTTAAACTGATTGCAGATGAGGTAAATATGGTACCTGATCAATTAGTAGGTAACTTAGGAGATACACATTTATATCTTAATCATTTAGATCAAGCAAAAGAACAATTAACAAGAGAACCTTACTGTTTACCTGAATTAGAAGTAAGTAAAGTAGATATACTGAATGGCGATTTTAATTATGAATTACATGGTTATGAAAGTCATCCAAGAATTAAAGCACCCTTAAGTAATTAAAATGAAAAAACTAGCAATCATAGGAGGTTTAAGTTTAATGACAGCTGGAACCACAAATATGCTTTGGCATAAACAAAAGATAAATTTTAACCCTAATACTTTTGCTGTTGCGAGTGGTGGGTTTTTTGTAGCAATAGGATTAACTTATAGATTTTGAAAAAACTCTGGAGGTTATGGGCAAAGGCTTTAGGCGAAAAAGTTGGTAAAGATAAAGAAGCTGATGCCATCGCTCGCTTTAGAACACTTATTGTATTACAGGCAATTATTACAAATATATTAATTTCAATAAATATACTTGTAACATGGCTAAGATAAAATTAACACCAGAAGAGTACGAATTTTTTAAAGATAGGTTGTCTACTGTATCACTTATCATGGAAGGTCTTTTACAGCAACACCCAGTTGCTAAGATCAATCCACAAATCAAAGATCATATATCAGCATCCGTTGATGAATTACATAAAGCAGCACAATATATTAGAGAGAACTGTTAAAAACTGTTAAATTGTTAATAACTTTCTAAAATAACTGCCAAAGTATAGTACAAAACCCAACAAATAGTATTATATTTAAATATAATTTAAAAAACGGAAAAACATGCAAATTACAGAACACAACGCAATCGGAACAACAGGATTCTCAATTACTCAACAAGTAAAAGGTAAGCAATACAAATTCCATGCTCATAAGCACGGATTATGCTGGGACAAGGAATATGACTATCAAGTTATTACAAAATGTCAAGCTGGGTTTTTTACTGTATCAACAGGAAAATCTAAGTTATGCAATATTGTTACAGGTTATAAGACAAACAAATTGCATACTGTGCAACTTAAATCTGAAAGCGGTTTTTATCTAACTGCACTTGCAATGAAAAGTGGTAAGTTCTACCTAATAGATAAAGAAATCCTAGAATGTTTAACAGTAGGAGATATCCACTCTAACTTTCCTGCAATGGCTGATTACGAACATTGGAAAAACATCGGTTCAAAAACATGGGCAGATCCAGCATACGGAATGTTGGTTAACTCAACAGTAGAGTTTCAAAATTGTTAATAACTTTTTGAAAATAACAAGAATTTATAGTTCAGAATCACAAAAAAAGTATTATATTTATACTATAATTAATTAATAACAAACATAAAAACGGAAATTATGGCAAAAGTACAAAAAATCAAATCAAGGCTAACTCAGATTAGCAATGTCAAATATGAGAAAGGTTTATTCGAGGCTCATAAAACAAACACTCCATTAGATGGGTTATTCTCAATTGATGGTGGAGTTCCAAAGGCTACTAACTGGATGGTAGTTGGAGATCCTGGTGTTGGTAAATCTACTGTAACACTAGATATTATTGCAAATGCTAAAAAGACTGGATCTAAAGTACTATTCATCTCAGCTGAGATGAACCAGGTAGATCTTTACCTTTATGTTAAAAGGTATCCTAAGTTCGGAGAATTGGATATATTCTTTCCACAAGAAATAGAAGATCATGAATGTCCAAAACAAGTTTTAGAAGAAATCTTATCAGAAGGATATGATATTGTTCTAACCGACTCCTTTATTGAATTACAAGAAACTATTAGAGAATCAGGTAGAATGACCAGAAACAGTTCTGAGAAATACTTATTGGATCTAATGTACAAACATAACCTAGGCGATAACAAAGCTAAGAAGTTTACATCTTTCCTTAATATACAACAAGTAAACAAAGGTGGTACATTTGTTGGTTCAAATAAACTGAAGCATATGACTACAGGTATGATGGAGATAAGGTTCGTGGATGAAAGGGATCAGGAAGAAAGGTATGTTACTTTTTCTAAAAACCGTCGAGGTCATGTAGGAAAACAAATGTATTTTGATTTAGCTGCATCTGGGGATGTAACATATGATACTGAAAGGTTCAAAAAAGCTGAAGGTCTAAAGGAATTAAAGAAAGCTGAAAAAGAAAAGATTAAAAAATCAGGTTTACAATTCGATGCACTATTCGGATTAGATAAAGACAAAGAAGAAAGTGAAACAACGGATAAATAAATTGTTAATAACTTTAGAAAAATAACTTATAATTATAGTTCAGAAACAGTAAAAATTGATTATATTTATACTATATTAATTAAACAAATAACAAAAACAAAAAAGTACAAATTATGAAAGAATTAACTACATTATCGCCAACCGCATTCCAAGCCCGTAAAGCTGAAGCCGTTAGGAACGAAGTAATGAGAAAAGAAATCAGTCTATCTGAATTCAATGTAATCGACAATACTCATATCGAGGTTGACGGAGTACAAATTGAATTAACACCCTTTGCATTCAAAAGGTTATTGGGTAGGCTAAGAATTCCTACAGCATTTGCTAAAAGGTTTGAATCAGGTTTTGGATCCGATGGACTAAAGCAATTAGTTCAAATGATGAAAACTATGAAATCATCCAAGAATGATCAAACCGTAACACTGTTGGTTGATCCAAGAGCAAAGAAAGTTACTAACATTCTACCTGCAGGATATGCAAGTATTAGTAATGAAGCATTCATTGATTTTGCCGAAGGGTATATCAATCAATATGGATTGGAAGTAAAAGACTTCGGATCGGATCCATCAGGTGGAGCTACTATTAACTGTGTATCTCCAAACTCTGTCTTTTCTGTTCCAGGAATGTCAGATGAAATCTTTAATACTGGTGTAACATTCAGAAATACACCAACTAGAGGATTAGAGGTATCACCTTATCTAAACCGATTGGTTTGTTCAAATGGTATGTCATCTACATCATTCTCTGAAACATACGGTCTACATGAACTAACTGATAAATCAATCAGAGAATTCAATGATCATATGATTAGCATGGCATCTACAGGATTCCAACCTGTAGGATTAGCTGACAAAATTAAATCTGCAAATAACACTGATGCAAGTATTGCTGAAGTACAACGCGCAATGTCCGCTATGTTATCAACTGACAAAAAAATTGATTATGAATATATGCAAAGGTATCTACCAATTAACCGAGTTATGAAAGCATACTCTGATATTGGAGCTGAGCCATCTACATTTACTACAAAGCAATTACAAAATGCTAAATCAGGTTTATCAATCTGGGAAGTAGTAAACGGTATAACAAACTTTGCATCTAATGATCAAAAATACAATATCGACGATCACAAAACCGGTAATCTAATGGTATCAGCCGGAAACCTTT
>Ga0208545_1000098_pt1 | contig 36459 bp, 47 predicted proteins | sample DEB08_DNA_12_FD_185498 | JGI IMG/M metagenome (GOLD analysis project Ga0208545, IMG submission 185498) | Aqueous microbial communities from the Delaware River and Bay under freshwater to marine salinity gradient to study organic matter... | ecosystem: Environmental > Aquatic > Marine > Coastal ... | reverse complement strand
GGTATACTTGGTTTAATTGTTTATGATGAGTTTAAAATGGCAAATGAGCACGGCGGAGAGCTTGATGAAAACATTATAGGTTTACTGCAAATGTCGATGACGGGTGTAATAGGCGTTGTTGGTGGCTATATAGGTGGCAAGTCTAATGGCTGATATGAAAATACCAGTAGCTTTAGTTTTTGCTATGGCTGTGCAATTAGTTGGTTTAGTGTGGTACATAAGCAACATCGTCCATGACATTGAGCATCTTCAAGGTCAATTATCCGCGCAACAAGATATTATAGAAATCCTTAATGATGATGTAAATGATCTCTGGGTATTTTGTACTTTTACTGAAAACAAATGGGCAGAAGCCTACATAGACGATATGGTGTATGAACGTGTTTGTGGATCAAAAGAGGTTGAAAATTAGTGTATACTTATTTTGTTTCTAAAATAGATAGAGTTGTTGATGGTGACACAGTTGATGTTATCATTGATCTTGGCTTTGATCTTACAAAGAAAGAACGTGTCAGACTTGCAGGCATAGATACTCCTGAAAGCCGCACGAGAGATTTAGAAGAGAAAGCTATGGGTCTTGAGGCCAAGGATCATCTTGTAGACTTGCTAGAACACTCTGAACGTCTAATCGTAAAGACTGAAAAAGATGGTAAGTACGGTAGAATGCTTGGATGGTTTTACCGCAACGAAGAGGCTAAATACTCAATCAATGAAGTGATGATAGAGCAAGGTTTTGCTTGGGAATATGATGGTGGTACAAAAGAAAAAGATTTACAGACGTTAAAAGATAGAAGGAAAGCTCCAAATGAGTGAAGCATTAAAGACATTACAGGAAAAGATAGGATCTTCGCCTGATGGTTCATTTGGCCCCAATACTGCAAAGAAGATTTGTGACCATTACGCTTTAAATCCAGAGCGCGGATCTCATTTTCTTGGGCAGCTTGTGCATGAGAGTGGTACGTTTCGTTATACAGAAGAGAACCTAAACTATAGCACTAAGTCTATATTGGCAGTGTTTGGTAAATACTTTGATTCAGAAAGTGAAGCCGAAAGCTGTTCTCGTAACCCCCAGGCACTAGCAGATCGTGTTTATGGTGGTCGTATGGGTAATGATGGACAGGGCTATCTGTGGCGTGGTCGAGGATTTTTACAATGTACTGGCAAAAACAACTATTCTCAGTTTGCGGCTGATATGGACCTGCCTGAAGTGATGAAAGATCCTGATCTCATGGCCTCAAAGTTCCCTATGGAAAGCGCCATATGGTTCTTTCACAGAAACAAATTGTGGGCTATATGTGATGAAGGTGTTAATGATGATACAATCAAACGTCTTACTAAACGTATAAACGGTGGTTATAACGGATTAAAACACAGAAAAGAAGAAACTAAGAAGATTTATGAGTGGCTAAGATAAATTAAGAGTGGCACTTTGAAATTAGGAAATAGTATGCTAAAAATATATAAACTGCTTTGGATTGTTTAAAATATGTCTTTTGTCTCAAATTTATTAGCTAATTATATTACTGGTAGGATTCTTGGAGGCAAAAAGGGTGGTAACATTGCTGCTCTTGGTACGGCGGGTTCTGCACTTTTTCAACAGGGACTTGGCCCAGACGGTTTTAGTTTAGACAGTTTGTTTGGTGGTGGGTCTGATAAACAAGCTACTCAGGTAACTAAAACGGCTAACCCGATTATACAAAAGGGATCATCTGGATTTCCTAGTGCGGATGCTACAGCAAAAGTTGCTCAAGCTTCTAATGTTGTCAAAGACATAGCACCTGTTTTCAAACAAGGCGAAGGAACGCTTGGTTATGCAGACTTCTTGGTAAAAGCAAATCTTCTTGATCCAGATAGTAAATTTACAAATCTTTTAAACACTCCTGTTGGAGAGGCTATTGCAACCTCTTTAGCATCTGGTATTGGCTCTAAAATACTTGGTGGTGGTGGTGGATCTTCAGGATCGGTAAGTGGACCTTTTGGTGGTGCGGGTGACATATCAATAAATGCGATTAGGCCAATTGAAGTGGCTGCGGGTGGCTATATTGATGACCAATATTTTCCAAGGCGTAACGGTGGTATTATGCCATCTGAGGGTTCAGGTCAAAAAGATGACGTTCCTGCTATGCTTATGGCGGGTGAATTTGTATTAACGAAAGACGCTGTAAAAGGTCTTGGCAACGGCGATTCAAATCGCGGCATTGAAAAAGCTTATTCAATGATGAACAAGTTAGAAAATAAGGCGAACAATTATGTCTGATGAGTTAGTAAACAGATCGGAAGCGGTACAACGCCGCCCAGAATACATTGAGCGTTTAGAAAAAGCCTTATTGGGTCAGATATTTGGAACTGAAAATGAATCAGGAGCCTTAACTGGTGGTATATTAGATGCCGCAGCATATCCTGATTTGTTTCGCGTAGCTCCATATAAAATGGCAGGTCAAACAGGTCGTGATGCAGAAACAGGAGCGATTACGGGACTTGGCTTAGAAACATTTGCTGCACAAGCTCTTTCTCAAGATTCAAATAATGATGGCATTCCAGATTTTATGGGGCGTTATAGTCCTTACTTTGAAACAGCGGGGGGTGCCGCTACAGGTGGTATTGAGGCATTAGGTCGTGGTCTTGGCACGGTAGGAGAAGCAAAGACATTCTTTGGACCTGCGGCACAGTATGTTTCTGGTGGTCGGGGTATGTATGATCCATCACAGTATGTATCACAGTTTATGTCTCCTTATACTGATGAAGTTATTGATGAAGTAGAAAAAGATATTGAGCGTCAAGGAAATGTGGCTAGAAATACAGCTAGAGCAAAGGCCGTTGGTGCGGGTGCCTTTGGTGGTTCAAGACAAGGTGTTCAAGCGGCTGAAATAGAAAGAAGCATTCTTGATGCGAAATCAAAGGCCGCAGCAGATTTAAGAAATAAAAGTTACACTCAAGCTCTTGCTGCATCACAAGATGCGTATCAACAAGGAGCTACTAGAAATTTAGAAGCGGGTCGATTAATGGGTGGTCTTGGTCAATCTGTTGGTCAGCTTGGTTCGCAGTTTGGTAGTCTTGGTGGTCAATATGGAACTTTAGCAGGCACAACCGCAGATATTGGTCGTGTGTACTCAGCGTTACAACCTGCTGATCTTGCATTTATGACAGGCGTAGGTGAAAATGAACGTGCGTATCGTCAGCAAATGATAGATACAGCAAGACAAGAATATCAGCGTCCAACAGAGCAGGCACTGTTACCGTTTCAGTTTGGCTATGGTGCGCTTACAGGAACTCCTTCAGCAGGTATTTATTCTGAAACTCAAGCAAGTTATGCGCCTCCTGCTAACCCATTCCTCTCTGGTCTTGGGGCTTACACAACGCTTCAGGGCATCAACCAAGCATCATAAGAGGGCATAAGATGGCGAGTTCCTTACAGCAGTATAGACAAGAGCTAGAAAATAGAAACTTACCAAGCGATCTTATAGATAGAATGGTAAGGTCTAGGCAGAAATCTACACGCGATGTAGCTTTACAGTCTGGATTAGGAGAAAGAATATTTGATAGAATTTTGGGTGGCACCAGTGCGGCAGGTTATACAGTTGCGGGAGGTTTGTCTGATTTAGCAGGAGGTCTTGGTGGTTTTTTAGGTGGCCCTTTTACTGAAGATGCAGCAACTTTAAAAGAGTTTGCTGACGAAGCATACAGAAGAGCAAAGCCTCTTGCTTTAGAAGGTTATAAAAAAGGATCTGTTACTGCATCAAAAAATGCAGTTCCAATGATAGACTTGCCTTTCTATAGTGAAACAGAAATGTTAGCTAATTTGCAGGATAAAATAAATTCTCCAGAATATTTAGGTGAGTTCGGTGGATTAGACCCAAGTAATTATAACATAAAGGACAAACCTCCCGCTCCAAAATTATCTGAACAAGAAATGGCGAATGTCTTTTCAGATGTAGAAGGGAAATCTGATTTATATAGACAACTTGCTGAAATAGAAGCCAGGGCTAAAGATAAAAAAATTCCAGATGTAGATTTTATTGACCCTTCATTAGCTGAAGCTAATAAAGAACAGACAAGAATCTCACAAGCAAAAGCAGAAGAAAAAGCTTTATCAGCGCAAGAAGAAAGCTTTGACCAACCAGATCCAGATCCAGATTCAGATCCTGTTACTGATTCGTTTATGGAAGTGATGAAGCAATTTATCGCAGATGCGGGAAAACAAGATGTTGCAGTCAAAGGTGAAACTAAAAAACAAAAATTAGATCGTTATAAAAAAGAGTTTGAAGATGTTACTGGCATTGATGCAAGTGGCAAAGTTGATAAGAGTCGTTTTTTAACGGTGTTGGGCTTGAAGCTTATGCAGAATCGTGCGGGTAAAAACGTTGATCTTGGAAAAATATTTCGTGAAGTTGGTGAAGCAGGTGAAGCCGCTATGCCTGAGTTAAGTAAGGCAATTGATCGTGCAGACGCTGCAAAACTCGCTGCGGGAAAATATGCACTAGAGCAAGTAAGATCTGATGAATCATCAGCCGCCGCTTTTGCAAAAGAAAGAAGACTTGCTGATGATGCGTTTAAGCTAAAGATAATGCAGCTTGATTATGAGGCCATGAAAGACAAAACAAAAGGTAAAGAATTAAAAAATGTAGGGCCGAATGAAATCATACAAGGTGTAAAAATACATTACGGAACATCTGCGGGTGATACTAAATTAGCAAAACCTTCTGCTGATGCTACCGCTATTGCTAATGCTTGGAATAAATATAGTGCAGGTCAAAATAATATTAACGAGATGTTAAAGATAGCAGAAGAGCTTGGAGAAGTTAAAGCTCCTGCCTTTCAAACTTTTGGCGATAGAGTTAAAAAACAACTTGCTAATCTTGGTCTTCGTGATCCAGAAATTGATTTTGGTGAAGAAGGAACAAGTGCTGAAGATAGATTTAACGCAACTCGGTTATCAGTAATTAATGAAATGAAACGTTTAATTATTCAAGAAAGCCAAGTTTCTGATTATGATAGAAAAATGTTAGATGCTTCATTTGGAGAAATAAATTTAACAACAACACCGCAACAAACTATTTTTGCTTTGAATGAAATGTTAAAATATTTTAATGGTAAAAAACAAAATTTAGTTCTTCCATTACAACATATGTATGATCGAGATTTTTATGTAAATGATACAGAGTACGGAAGAACTATGGAATATTTACAAAAGAGTTTAGAATCTCCTTTTATAAATCCATCTGCTAGAAATCAAAATGGAACCCCCACTACTCAATCGGTAGCTACAGTTGATCTAACAGGAGCATCTGAATAAAATGGGAACGGTAACTGTCAATTCTAGATTTGGAGACATAGATGTTAAGATTGCAGGTGATACTCCGACTCTTGAAGAATTTTTCAAAATAGATGATATAAAAAGCAATCCTCAAGACTACGTTTCAGATAATGTAATTCAGTCATATAAGTCTTCTATAAAAGGTGAAGATCAAACGTTTGATTACGCAACTGGTATTCAAGACGGAAAACTTCGTCGTATGTTGGGTAGAGCAGATACCAGAGGAGATGAAGAGAAAGTATTAAAAGAAGCGTTTGGTCTTTTAGAAACAGAATTTACTAGAGATAATAGAGGTAGACTTGCTTTAACGCCAGAAGGCGCACAAAAGTTCGGGATTGAAACAGATAAAAATGTAATCATTGATGAAAAAAGTTTTACCCGTCAGGATTTTTCCGACTTAACTGGAGTTGGAACAACCGTGGCAGGTGGTGTGGCAGGAGCCGTAGCAGGAACTTTAGTTGGCGGTCCAATAGGCGCAATCATAGGTGCGGGTTTAGGTGGCGCAGGTGGTAAGTCGGTAGAAGAAGCCACAGAAGCCTTACAGGGCGTACAAGCCCAAGAAGGTAAAGAAATAGCAAAAGATATAGCTGTTGAAGGACTAATAGCTGCGGCAGGTGAAGGTATATTCGCAGGTTTAGGTAAAGCATTTCGTGTTGTCTCAGGCACAGGTGGAGTTGGTAAAGGACTTCCAGATGATAGAGTAAAAGATATTTTAGCAGCAGAAAAAAAAGGTTATTTACCATCTCTTGGCGCTATAGGCGCTCCTTCTCTTATTGCTCGACAACAGGCCATATCAGAAAAAGCTTTAGGAACATCTGCTAGACTTAGAAAAAACCATGAAAATATTATGAAAGATTTAGAGTGGTTAAAAAATGAAGCAGGTCAAGTTGACTTAGATGGTGCCGCAGAAGTTCTAACGAGTGCTTCAAAAACAGGAAACAACAAATTAAAAACAATAGTTAAAGATCAAGAAGTTCGTCTTTTAAAACATATGGAAGAGATAGCTGACAATCTTGGTCGTGCTTCTCAAAGAGACAGTGCTATTACAGATGATTTATTTAAATCATTTCAAGAATCTTACAAAGCATTTGATGATTTAGTTGAAACCAAGTTTTTAAATATTAATAATGCTTTAGAAGATAGTGTTGGAGATAGTGCTATTTTTAAAACAAGAGGTATAGCTGATGATGCTGCAAGAGCCGCTCAAAAATTTGAAAACGCTGTTCCTGGGACAAACCCTGCTAGGGCAGGCGCGATTTTAAAAACAATATCTGAATTAGGTGATAAAGCATCTTTTGGTCAATTGTATTATGCAAGAAAAAGTTTGCGCGATGCGGGAATGTTTAACATTACATCTGATACCATCGGAAACGTAGTAGATGATTTTTTACCGCAAATTGATAATTTACTTGATTTAGCAGCAAAGGGAAGAAACAACTTTTTAAATAGAGCATTGCCAGGGGCAGAAAACCAAGCCAGTAGAAAGCTTCTTAGAGAAGCCGCTCGTGATTTAAGCAAAGCTCGTAATTTTTATAGAGAGGGCAATCAGCGTTTTGAAAAAGTAAGTGCCGCTATAAACAAGAAAGCATTAATTGACGTTGTAAGAAATGATACGCCTGCAAATGCACAAGAGATGATGAGATCTTTGATAAGAAAAAATAACCCTCAATTATTAAAAGATGCAAAAGAAGTTGTAGATGAGTTTGCGGGTGCGGGAACATTTGACCCATTAAAACAAAGATTAGCGTCTTCGTGGATAAGATCAACTTTACAAAAGTCAGAAAATTCATCCACAGGAAAATTTTCAGGTTATAAATTCAAAGATGAATTAGATAAATTAGGATCTACAGCAGATGAATTATTTGGAGATGGTGTTGGAGAAATAAGAAAATTTGCCGAACAATTGAGCGCCTTGTCTTTAAGAAATGTAGATCAGTCTGTAATAGACGATTTTGTTAAGGCGGGTGCCGATGATTCAGGAATAAATCTTTTAAAAAAATTATCTACAGCCCAAGATGATCTCGCTACGTTCAACCAAAATAATATAGCTAAAAAACTACGAAGTGGAAACATTACACCGACTGAAGCAGCAGAATTAATTTCAAGTAATTCTATGAGAGCAGAGGATATTGCATCTTTAAGAAGATTTTTTGATGACGATGCTGATGCTATAGGAAAAATTCGTGCTTACTACATGGATAATTTAATCGGTGATTTTCAATCAAACTTTTTAACTGATAGAACTCAATTTGCAAAGTTTGGAGAAAGGCTTACAAAAAATAAAGCAAAGATAGAGGTCATTTATGGAAAAGAAATGGCTAAAGAAATGGACGAGTTTGGTAGAATTATGAAACTACTTGGTGAATCTGCTAACGGCGGTGATCTTGTGGCGGCAAATATCGCAGCTAGTCCGTTAGAAAATTTAGGCACAATCGCAAGATTGAGTATTGTTGGTCAATTATTTTCATCACCTCGTTTTTACAAAGCATTCACTAGAAAGTATAAAAGATTATCTGAAGGTCAAGATGCAAGTTCTCGTGGTCAAATAGCAGGAGAGCTTTTGTCTGATGCTGTATCATCATTAATAGCGCAAGGAACAGCGCAATCTATTGACCAAGCAGTTGGGGAAACTGCGAAACAAGTATCATCAGTAATACAAAACGCACAAAGACAGACCAAAACAACGCCACCTCCAACTCCAGTTCCTAAAGTATTACCGCCAATAGAAACTGGCTCTATAAACAAAACCTCAAACATTCGACAGAGAGCAAAAGAAAACCCCGCAATAGCATCAACACTCTTGGGGGGTCTTGGTAGCGCAGATCTTCTTTAGTCTTCTATAACCGCTGATATCCCCCCGACCATTGCTCTAGCAATTGGTGGTGTTATCTTTTTAAGACCCTGACTTCTGTATTCTTCATCAACAAGCAAAGATAATTGCTGTGATATGTTTCGTCTTTCTTTGTTTGCGATCTGTACGATCTTCTCATAAGTGTCTACATTGACACCTATAGACTTGTATTTAGATGGTTTAGGCACTAGCATAACTCCCATAATGTTCTCGAAACCAACATATAATCCCAAACTAAAAAGGTCAAGACCCAAGTACGGCAACAAGAAAACTGTGGTTAATGGGATTAAGTTTGATTCTAAATGGGAATCACAACGGTATCTTTATTTAAAATCTTTAGAAAAAGCAGAGCGAATTAAAAATCTTACTCTGCAACCCAAGTTTCTTATTACTGTGAACGGACAAAAGATTTGTGCATACATAGCAGATTTTGAATATGATAAAGAACATGCAAGCGGTGAGTGGGAACATATTATCGAAGATGCAAAAGGTATGGAAACCCCAGAGTTCAAATTAAAAAAGAAGCTTATGAAAGCTGTTCATAATATTGATATCTATCTATCTAAAAAGTAAGGGGGGCCGAAGCCCCCTTTTTATTATTGAAAATAAATCACTGCTCTTTTGCCTACGTCTTGCCCCATAGACCAAACCGAATCATTGTAAAAGTAAGAGTAGGTATTATCATTTACTAAAACACGATACTTTCCTGTTTCCCTACTTCCTTCAAGTTTTGCTTGAACAGAAATTTGTGGATCAAAATTATCTCTTGCTCCTAACTCAATTTCAGTGTTGCCAACTTTAGTTGTCGTGTAAGAAATACAAACCGTCTTTCCAATAAGACTTCCAAGCTGTTGGTCAATAACTTCTTGACCGTGAGTTTCCGCGTTCAAAATGTAAGGTGCTTTTAATTTACTCATAATGAGCCTCCGTTAATTATTAATAAAATCAATCACTTCGACTGATAACCCCATAATATCCCAAACTTTACCAAATGTCAATCCCCTAAAATAAAAAAATTTATGTAAAAAAGTTGTTGACATAGATCCCATACTTTTCTAAGTTGAAATTTCTAGAACTAAAGAAAGTATTATTATGGACAGTACAAAACTGCTCAGTGAAAGAGATGAACTCAAAGAGCATATTGATATGCTCAGGAGTGAACTCAAGGATCTTGAAGAGCAAATCAAAGACACTTTTTATACCCAGGCTCGTGATGCGTTACGAGCAGATGGTAAAGATTTTGGCACCACACACATGATTGCAGGTAATCAAAAGCTTAAAGCTAAGGTTACTAAAAAGGTCGTGTGGGATCAGAATGAATTAGGCTGTGTATTGGAGGCAATGGCTCCAGAAGACGCACAGCACTATGGGAAGCTTACGATTACAGTTGATGAGCGTAAGTATACAGCAGCGCCACCCGCTATCAAATCGTTACTTGAACCTTGCCGTAGCGTTGAAGTTGGTGGATTTACAGTAGAAGTGGATAATTAATATGAGTTTACAAATTATTTCTGCTGAACAGCGTCTTGCGGAAAAGCGTGGTCACAAGGTTGTGGTCTGCGGTGCAAGCGGTGTAGGCAAAACAACATTGGCTAGAACATTAGAGCCACACTCGACACTATTTATGGATTTGGAAGCAGGGGATGCAGCAATCGAAGGATATGAGATTGATGTTATTCGTCCTCAAACATGGATAGATTGTCGTGACTTTGCTTGTTATTTAGGGGGGCCAAACCCTTCCTTGGCAGACGATCAACCATATAGTGGGGCACATTATGAGTATGTGTGTCAGCATTTTGGTGATCCAGAACAGACAATCAATAAGTATGAAACTCTGTTCATTGATTCGATTACGGTTGCAGGGCGATTGTGTTTTCAATGGTGTACGCAGCAACCAGATTCAAGGTCTGATAGAACAGGTAAGCTTGATACTCGTGCAGCTTATGGTTTGCATGGGCGCGAAATGATGGGGTGGCTTACACAGCTACAACACATTCGCTCAAAGAATGTAATCTTTGTTGGGATTTTAGATGAAGTTACCGATGATTATGGACGCAAGCAATATGCGTTGCAAATCGAAGGGTCTAAAACTGGCAGAGAATTACCAGGGATCGTAGATGAAGTTATCACGATGGCTGTTATGGCGGGAGACAACGGCCCATATCGTGCCTTCATCTGCGGTGCCTTAAATGAATGGGGCTATCCTGCAAAGGATCGCTCTGGTAGGCTTGATACACTTGAAGAGCCACATCTTGGTAAACTATTAAATAAAATGAGTGTTGGAGCACCACAGGCGGAAAGGCCACTTAATTTTGTAGATCCAAACACTCAGCATTCTAGCGAAGGAGAATTAGAAAATGCTTAATCTAAATAATGCAAACGTATCAGACGCTCCACAAATGGAGCGAACATTAATTCCTGCGGGTACAGTATGTCGTGCAGTTGTAAATGTTAAACTTGGTGACATGGAAATTCCAGAGTTTGGAACAGGTCAGTGGTTTAAGAAATCTCAAACATCTAAAGCAAAATGGATGGAGTTAGAGTTTACCGTCATTGGCGGTGAGCATGACAAACGTAAGTTCTGGGACAAAATCTTTGTTGATGGCGATAAGATGAGTCCAAACGGCATTCCAGTAACTAAAGAGATTGGTTTGTCCACTCTTAGGATGATTATTGAAAGTGCATTTAATATTATTCCAACCGATACTTCAGCCGAAGCACAGGATCGTAGACAAATCTCAGGAGTAAATGACTTGAATGGCATGGAGATTTGCGCTAAAGTTGGAATTGATAAAGGCACAAATGGATATGCGGATAAGAATAAGTTAACCGCAGCCATGACACCTAACCAAAAGGATTTTATCCCTTCTGGTCAAGCGCCAATGTCTCAGACACCTGCTTCAAGTCAGGAGATGGCGCAACCACAGCAACAGGCACAGACCGTAGCTAGTGGTGCAGTACCAAGTTGGGCTAATCGCTAATCTAGCGGCACAGGTTTACTTCACCTGCTAGACCACCGAAGGGGAGCGGTGGGCCAAATACTCCCCCTCTTTTCTAGACAAATGGAGTCCCCAACATGTTACTGCGCCCCTATCAAGAGGCCGCTGTTAGTGATGCGTGTAAGGCATTAGATAAACACGGTAATACAATTGTTGTAGCACCTACTGGAGCAGGTAAGACGATTATGCTCTCCGCGCTCGTAGGTGAACGCTACAAAGACGGTAAAAAGATTTTGGTGATGCAACACCGCGATGAACTTGTAGATCAAAACAAGTCCAAGTTTGAACGCATCAACCCATACATTACAACAAGCATTGTGAACGGCACGATTAAGAATTGGGATGGTAATACAATCTTCTCAATGGTGCAGACAATCTCACGCGAGAGAAACCTAAGAGATCGCCCAAAATTTGATATGGTTGTTGTGGATGAAAGCCACCATGCAGCAGCCGATACATACTTAAAAGTTATTAACGCGGTAAAAGATGACAATCCAAACGCAGAGATTGTTGGCTTTACTGCAACACCGAATCGTGGCGATGGCAAAGGGCTACGCAGCGTTTTCAATAATTGCTCACATCAGATTGAAATCACAACATTAATTCGTGAAGGATTTTTGGTTTCACCTAAATCATACGTCATTGATTGTGGTGTAGGCGAACAGCTTAATAACGTATCTCGTAGAGGTAACGACTTTGACATGGAGCAAGTCGAAGCCATTATGAACCACAAAGTCATCAATGAAAAAGTTGTAACAGAGTGGATAGATCGTGCAGATGGACGTAAGACAGTTGTGTTTTGTAGCACAGTTAAACATGCAGAAGATTTATTAGAATCTTTTATAGAGCATGAGGTTGATGCCAAGCTTGTAACTGGCGAGACACCAAAGGATGAAAGAGCCGAAACACTACATGAGCTTGCCTACGGTGATCTTAAAGTGGTTGTGAACGTGTCAGTATTAACTGAGGGGTTTGACGCTCCTGCCGTGTCTTGTATCGTTCTTATGAGGCCATGTTCACAAAAGGGTACGATGGTTCAAATGATTGGTCGTGGTTTACGCACGATTGATCCAGAAGAGTTCCCTGGCATTGTCAAAACAGATTGTTTGGTTCTTGATTTTGGTACGAGTGTTCTTACGCACGGATCGCTTGAAGACTCAGTTAATCTTGATGATCGTGAAAAAGGAGAGGCACCCTTAAAAGAATGTCCAGAGTGCGAGTCTTTTATTCCTATGGGTTCTCAGGAGTGTCCAATATGTGGACATCTCTTTGAGTCCGAAAAAGAGGAGAAAGAAGAGCTATCCGCATTTACGATGACAGAATACGATTTGATGCAAATGTCACCGTTCCGTTGGATTGATTTGTTTGGTGATGGCAGCTTGCGTATGGCGATGGGATTTGAGGGCTTTGTCGGGGTTGCAAACACATCGGGGTTATCTATCTCTTTTGGTAGGACAAAAAGTGGGAGAGTGCAGCTTAAAGTCCTTGCCGTAGGCGGTAGCGCACAGGCTACAGCAGCCGCAGATGATTTCTTGCGTGAGATAGAAGATGGCAGTGCCGCCAAGAAAACAAAGAGATGGCTAGATCAGAGAGCCACAGAGAAACAAATTGAGCATTTACGCAAGCAAGGTATTGAAGTTGGTTTAATGGACTTCTCATGGACTAAATACAGAGCCGCATGCATGCTTAATTTTATGTGGAATAAAACAGTAATTGAACAAGCAGTGGAGAAATACCTATGATACGTTGGGCAGTTTATGATGATGGTTTAAGAGTTTGGGACAATGGCAAACTTATTGCAGTTCTACCAACATCTGATTTTAAATACATTTTGTCTGATTTGGCGTTATGGTTAAGACATAACGATAAAGAGGGGCAAGAGGATGGCTAGGTTTGAACTCGTTTTATCATTAGCCAAGCGTAATGATGATAACGAATTATATACAGAAGAAACTGAATATGTGTGCTTTTGTAAAAACCTCAAAGATCTAGAGGAAATTACAGATACAGCAAATGAAGTTATCAAAGAAGAGATAGGCGAATCAGAAGAAGGCGAAGTTTTGTTCGGGTCAGCAGATGTTATCATAAACAATCTTACAGTTCTTATGCTGCAATATACGAATAGCGAACTTCCAAGAGATGAAATGGATGAAATAATTGATTTATTAACAGAACCACAAGGAGCAATACATTGATAGAAGAAAGAAAGCCAGTAGAAGAATTGGCATTTATATTAGAAAAATTCGGATGGGACACCAAGTTTTGTGACCTAACAGAAGATCAAGTCTACACACTTATATTCGGATTACAGGCAGCAAAAGATATATCATCGGAGATTGAAATTGGGAAGCTCGAAGAAAATTACTTTAAGTCAACGGGCACTTGGCCCCCTACAAGTATCCCGTTCTGATCCTGTAATAGAGTCTATAGCAAAGGCTGTAGACCGAGGAATTGTTCGGCTTAATGAGAAGAAAAAGCGGCGGAAGTACCTGGGAGCGTCAAGTATTGGCGATGAGTGCAGCCGTAAAATTCAGTATCGTTACCTAAATTACCCTCAAGATGAGAACTCTGGCTTTAGCGCACAGACATTACGCATCTTTGAGTTTGGTCACGGGATCGAAGATTACGCAGCCAAGTGGATAAAGGATGCAGGCTTTGATCTTAGGACAGAAGACAAGATGGGAGAGCAGTTCGGGTTTTCAATTGCTGATGACGAAATCAAAGGACATATAGATGGGGTTATCTGTGATGGTCCTGTTGATATGGGCTACCCATCTTTGTGGGAAAACAAGTCAGCGAAAGACAGCAAATGGAAATCATTCCAACGTATGGGTGTAGCAAAAGCCAACCCAACATATGCAACGCAGATCGCTCTGTATCAGGCTTACATGGATCTAACAGAATGCCCTGCATTGTTTACAGTCGTGAATAAAAATACGTCTGAAATATACTACGAATTAGTTCCTTTTGATAAGGAGTTGGCACAGGCAGCAAGTGATAAGGCAGTAAATATCTTGACTGCATCAAAAGCAGGTGACATTCTACCTCGCATAGCTCAGAGCAAAGATTTTTATCTTTGCAAGTTTTGTGAGTTTAGGGAGACTTGTTGGAAAGATGAATATAATTAGGGGTCAGCACCGTGTAAATGCTAACCCCTGAAGTGGTAAATATGAGTATGAGGACAATATAATGTCATTAAGAGTAGTTGGCAATACAATATATGGTAGCAATCAAAAAGATATAGTCGCTGAGATTACGGAAAAAGTTCCGTCATATGTACAGATCGAAGCACTAAAGAATGCTTACCCAAACGGAAGAGTTGTTCGGAATGAGTTTTATCTTGGCTCATTGTCAGGTGAGGCAGGGCAATCTCTTAAAATAAACATTGATCCATCAAGCCCAAACTTTATGCGCGGCATGGATTTCAATAGTGGTGATGGGATCGGGGGCATATCCAAGATTCTAATGGAGGCTTACAGGTGGAAAATCACAGATGTAGCCGAACATTTCTCTACGTTCTTAGATCGTCCCCAGGCAGAAGCGCCGATTAACCCAATTAACCCGAACAAGTTACAGCAGCCCCAGGAAGAACAACCCGAACAAGTTAGACAAAAGCGGGTCATTGATACTAACACGCCACACGATGGCGAGTATTTCTACCTATCAACTGATGGAGAAGTCCTTGTAACGGTACGAAGATATATCGAAAGAGATCCAACGGGTGAAATTGTTCGGGATACGGACGGGAATACGAAGAAAGAGTTCCGCCAGTTTCCACGTTTACCTGAAACCAGACCGCTTTATAACCTCCCTGACATTGCGCAATCAGATCGCGTAATATGGGTGGAAGGTGAGAAGTGCGCAGATGAGCTAACAAAACAAGGATATACAGCTACCTGTACTATCGGTGGTGCAGGGATGTTATCCCGTAATACAAAAGACAAGTTTGATTTCTCTCCATTGCAAGGCAGAGAGCTAATCATATGGCCTGATAATGACGATGCAGGTAAAAAACTAGCTAGGATAGTTCAAGAACTGGCTCAGAATGCAGGTGCAAAATCAATCACCATGCTCGTGCCGCCAAAGGGTAAGCCTAAAAAGTGGGATGCCGCAGATGCGATTGAAGAGGGGTTTGATATTTCAAACTTTCTCAATGCACCTACGCATAAGGTCAAAAAGGTATTATCTCTTAAAAACCAGAACTTGCTTATTACTCAGCAGTTTGTTGGGTCGGCTCCAGAGCAGAAGTTCTTAATCGGAGATACAATACCGCTTGGGGTGCCAGTGGTGTTTGCCGCCGCAGGGGATAGCGGTAAAGGTATGATGACGCTTGATCTAGCGATGAAGGTAGCATCGGGCGATGGTATGCAAAGCTCTTTCGGTGGTTTGGTTGCTAATCATGGCACATCAATAATTTTATCAGCAGAAGATGACAAAGATGAGATCCACAGACGGATCAGCAGGCTAGATCCCCTGAACAAACGTTCGGGTTATGACCATGATTGTATCATTGTGCCGCTGCCGAACGAAGGCGGTGTGTTTCCAATTATGATGAAAGTGGACAATACATACGCAACATCACCAGAATTTGAAAAGATTTACGAAGAAATGTTGGAGATTGAAGACCTCGCATTGGTTATTATTGATCCAATGGCATCATTTGTTCACGCAGATGTAAACGCTGATCCTGCGGCAGGCGCAGCATTTATGGGTTTGTTGGCTCAGATCGCAACGGAAACAGGAGCAACGGTGATCGTAAACCACCATATGGCGAAGGTAAGCGACAATGACTTTATCGACTCGCCAGAGAAAGCTCGTAATAAAATCAGAGGTACTTCTGCGATTGTGGACGGTGTAAGATGTGCGTTCTCTGTATGGCAAGTGGATGAGCCTACGGCTAAGTCACGTTGTAAAGATTTACAAGTGCCATACACAAGAAATGCTGTTTTTGACGGTGCGGTGGTAAAAGCAAACGGCCCTGCAAATCGGGAAATAAGACACTTTATCCGTAATCCAGATACTGGTCTGTTAGAAGATAAGAGTATAGACATACGAAATTTTGCTATGTCTCAAGCCGTTCGGGAAAGAATAGAATATGTCTTTAATTTTATTAGAATGCGAGAGGATCGCGGTATTCCCGTTACTAAGGGCGGTATGCATGATGGTATTTTTGATGCTATCAGAACAGCGCCAAATGATGACATAAACGCAGGCAACCTTAGAAATGTAGGAGAAAGCACAGTTAAAAAGGCTGTGACTACGTTGCAAAACGATGGGCGTATTGACCAGTTTAAAAGAAACAGAAGTGGCCCTCGTAAATGGCTTGGTGTTGTTGGGGGTCAATTAAATCAAGAGGAAGATATACTTGACTAGCGTGGGATAGTGTGCTACTTATCCCAATTACTTTAGAAAAAGGAAATATTATGATTACAGTATTTGAAGATAATCAACCAACGCTACAAGAGGCGCAGAAGATTGTCGGGGGTTTAGTGGAGATGGTACATTCTCCATCAGAACCCGATTGGCAAATCTTGGTAAACGAAGAAGGTTTACTTACGGGCTTGCCGTTCAACGCAGAAGCCACAGAATTATGCGGGACAGGTATTGTCGGGCATGCTATCATCCTCAAGGGAGATGCTTTGTGGACGTAGAAACACAAGCGATATTAAATCAGCTTAAAAGAAAAGCCCGTTTGTTAGTTAGTCACACAGAACAGATGGGCTTTTTTAATGTAAAACAGCAGGGTGAAGAAATAGTAACTTTGTTGGAAATGTTAGAAAGAAAAATCCAAAAATAGTAGTCGTGGGACAAGAAGAGAAACCCGCCTCAAAACTTGCCCCAGGCAAATAATACAAACATTTGTTCGGGTTATCAACCAGGGGACAAAAAAAAGCGGGATTTATTCCCGCTAATTTTTTTCTTTATCTTCTTCAATTTGTTCGGCTTCTTTTTCCCAAGGAGGTTTGGATAAACTAACGCTTTCTTTTTTAAAGTTTGCTAATTTACGTTTATAACCCATCCACTCCTTCTCTGCCTCAGTCCACTTTTTGTTAGTTCTATCTTTCATGGCCTCGCTTTCGGCTTAACAAGTTCATTAGAAGCAACCGCTGTGCCCTTACAATAAATATGCACATCGTCATGTTGATGCTCCATCATAAAGTACATGGCTTCTTTGCTGTGACTACAATCGTCATAGCTTTTAAATAGTATGTTATGCGTAACTTGTTCGCCTTGCACGAAATAAGTCAGCACCATAAACGTAAAGTATTTAATCATCAACTCACTCCCATTCTTTTGTCTTCAGCCTCGTATTGAGCCTTCTCCAATCGGTCAATCCAGTTCTGCAAAGTCTGGTAATTAGAGAAGCCAAGCAATTCAGCAGCCTCAGATAACGTTTTGGTTTTAGTTAAAGCTCTCTCAATATAGTTACGCTTAACCCTCTCAAGCGCAGAGTTCATATCAAAATCATCAGGATCATCAACAAACGAACCATCGGGCATATCGCCATCTGGGTTAGCTTCACGCCATTCATCGTTCACGCCAATGTTATGCCTGATCTCTTCCATAAACTCTCGTAAGTCAGTTTCGGTCTTAATACCGCCCAACCGCTCAAGTGTGTAATGCATACACATCGTATCATCTGCAATAGACATTATGCTACCTCCTTCCATTCTTTGTATAAATCTTTAACCAAACGCTTTGTCATATAGCGTAAAGCTCTGTTATGCGCATGACCGTCTGTTTCAACTCTCTCACGCTCCATGATCTTACGCTTATCGTATACCATTCTGTATGGCCCTGCGTTCTCTTCTTTGCCTTGAGCCTTGAGAAGACTGTCGCCAATCGTCCAGAAGACCGCATGCCTTGAAGGGTTATAGCCGTGAACCAATGCCATTTCAGCATTGCTGTGCTTACGTTGACGTTCTCCATCAATCACGGCAAGTCCTGCACGTTTGTAAATACCGTCCAGTTCTTTCTCGTAAGCCATAAAGTCGCCAACTTCTCCAACAATACCTGCCAAGCCCAAGTGACCAAAGCCTTTTACTTTGTCCACAAAAGTTGCAACAGGTAATTCTTTTGCCAAATCAGATAACCACTTTTCAAAGCTTGCTCTACTTTTTAACAAAGGCTCTCTGGCATCAAACAATGGTTTTGTTGCAGCCATGAGTTCAAGTGAACCCTCTCCTTTTTTCAAAGCAGTAAATAATTTGTTTGCTTCTTTAATCTCACCATCTGCAAAACCTCTACAGATAGCTTTAATTTGCAATACTAATTTACCTTCAGCGCGAACCATATTTTGACGGTTGCGCCATGTTCGATAAATCATTGCGATAGTCGGGTCTTCATATCTTGTGTCCATTTTACTTCTTTCCTAGTTGCGAGGCGACTACGTTGTGGCATTGCTGCGCGTTGTCGATGGCCTCTGGTTATATTGGGCGAGCTGTCTTTGTCCTTGCGGAGTCTTAGAAGTGGCCCAAATCTGGTGGGAGCGGGGTACAGTTGGTATTTCTGCGCAGAGGGGGTGGCTCCCATAAATTAACAGGAAAGGAAGAAACAGTAGCGGCTTGATGAGCGTACAAATTATGTCCTTTCCTAACTGGTGGGAGGGTGCAATCCCCGTGACATTGCTGTGGGTCACTTCTGACCCTCCCATAAACTGGTGGGAGCGACTCAAATGTGGCATTGATGCGTACCTATAGCGGCTCCCATAAACTGGTTGGGAAGGGTGAACCATGAATGGCATTTCTGCGGGGCCATGATGACCCTTCCCTTGAGAGAGACCGCGCATTGGCATTTCTGCGACTGATCCTTGGCTCTCTAAAACTGGTCGGGAAGGGTGTTTGTTACGTGGCATCTCTGCGATAAAGCCGTGACCCTTCCCTTGGGAGCGAAAGCGCATTGGCATTGCTGCGTACGACGATTGGCTCCCGTAAACTAATCGGGAAGGGTGTATTGTTTTTGGCACTACTGCGAGGTAGAACTGACCCTTCCCTTGGGAGCGGTCACAAGGTGACATTGCTGTGCAGTCTTGTTGGCTCCCGTATAACATTACGACACCATCACATCTGTATAGATGGCCTCTACATCTTCAATCTTCCAAACATCCCGAACAATTTTACCTTCGGGTGTTTTATCTAAGATCGCAGATAAAAACTTATGATTACGTTTATGCGTACTCATCTTGCCATGCTCTAGCTTAACAACATGCTCTAAATCGCTTTTGGTTGCATCACCAAGAGCAATGCCCAAATCGGGCAATGCAAAATAATCAAAGATATTCTTGGCATAATTAACAGCCGTATTTTTCAAAGACACATTCGGGGTGGAATGTTCGCCCTTCTTTAACAAAACCTGCTTTGAAATCTTTTCAGCCTGACGCCTAAAACTAATTCGGTTTGTTCTTGATCTGGCGCTTACATCTTCAGACGCAATGCGCTGCAAATAACGTGCAGTAGCCGCATCACGCAAATCTTTATCATTGCGCAACATATTAAGATACTTTTCAGCCGCTTCCTTTTGCGTCTTTGAATTTTCCCAAGCCTTTTCAATGGCCTCTAAAACAATGGGGTTTCTACTCTGATAAGTCATTATTCTGTCTCCTCATATGGTTTAAATAAAATATCAACTAAACTATAATTTTGACCGCCTGTTCGGGATGAATAAACCTTATCCTCTGGCTTCAACTTCATCAGATCATCGGGCGTTAAAGTCATAATTTGATTGTCATAGGTTAAATGAAGGCCACCAAGATCAATGGCCTTCTTTACTTCGTAATCCCTGACAGATACTTTATCACCCTGCCAAAGCTTCGTTACCATCTTATGAAACATTTTTAGCTTCCTTTTCCATGCGTTCTTCGCACCACTGGCAATAGTTCTCACTTTCATCCCAACGCAGAATACAGTCACAACCAACACAATGATCGTGTGGTTCCTCTGCTTCAGTGCAATTGCATTGTTCGCTCTCCAGTTCCCCTGTGCCATCGCATTCGGGGCATTCGATTTTATCAACGTCCATGTAACCAACGTCACGATTAAAGCCGTGAGGTCGGGGGGCATCAACCTCAATTGCCCCCCATCCATCGCATTCTTCGCAAACCTTGCGGCTTTGTTCTTGCTCTTTGTTATAAAACACTTTGTCAAAGACATCGCTTAACATAATTTCCATCGGGTCAACGCTATGCATTTTTCACATCCTCAATAAAAGCAAAGCCACCGCCATTGCCCTCTTCATCCTGAGAGAGGACAAGATTAAACTTTTCGGTTCCCTTTTGCATGGTAAAGGTGGGCCAATAAACATACGGATCAAAGTCACATTTAACCATGTTGAAATCCACAATCTTTGCACCCTTCAACGGCTTGTATGCTTTGTTATAAAATTTAATTGAATCTTTATTAATCATGTCAGCCTCCCTACCAACTTGCCTGATAGGTAACACTAGCCCAAGAGGTGGACTCCACCCACTCAGCAGCAGCATCAAATACTTTGGCATGCTCTTTGCCTTCGGATCGGTCTTCATCCCACATCTCTGGGCTACCAAAGAAACAACCATAACAATCATCATTGCTAGGCAATTTGTTATCGCGTAGTGCATTGGCAATCTTGCGTAACTGTTCAGCCTCAAGATCAATCCTTTGGCATTCATCAACACCATCAGCGAACTCATTTACAATGTAAACGTGCAACGGTGCGAACTTGCGCCATGTGCCCATATCAAGAACATATGTCTCTACATCGAACCCATCAACAACAGGGCGCTTCACTTCCAGTGATCCACCTTCGGGCTTTTGCTGTGAATGATCCCACTGACTGATATACTTGTCGCCTCTTAAATACATATCTAAACCCATGATTTTACTTCCTTTCATTATACTAGATATCCCATACATAAAATAGTTTATTATGAGTGTCAAGAAAAAAAATAAAAAAATTTATGAATAAAAAAAACCCCTCAGAACGGAGGAACTGAGGGGCGTCTAGTTAGTGAGGCAGAAAGGCAGACCAATGCGTCCCTGCAAGGAATGGTATAACATGGGAAAAATACCAATGCAAGAAAAAAGTCAGCAGCGGGGACAAAAAAACAACCCGATAAATTGTTCGGGTTATACGCTTGGGACAAAAAAAACCCCCGCTTGAATTTTGCGGGGGCTTCATATTATTCGGGTTATGTCGGGGTCTACCACCATTGCAGCACCGCTCCAATTAGCCAACCATAAACACCAACTATAATTAAGGTGGCAATGATCCAATCCTGCCAATCAATCATCGGAAGCCTCAACTTTTTTATCCACTGGAATAAAAACTTTTAAATGAACAAATCCCCCTTGCATCGAACTGATGCTGTAAGTGTAGGGGCACGTTTTTACCCACTTTAAAAAGCTTTCCATGTTTTCAATTTGAAAATTCATACCGCAATCTCCTTTCGCTTCTCCTCATTAAAAGAAGCATCTTCCCTTGCTGCTCTCAAATACCAATCATCAAGACCGAAATCATTGTATCCGCTTTCAATCATATCATAATATCCGCTTGACGGATGCCGCAAGTTTCCCTTGTTGCCGTTCATGTCGTAGATAATCCAATTGCCGTTGATCTTACGTCTACCGTATAAAGTCGGGTAGCCTTCAAGCCTATCAAGTGCCTTCAAACAATCGTGGGTAATCTCCCACAATACCACAGGCAGCACACAATCAGGGTCGTAACGAAAGTCAGCCACGCCCCGAAAAATCAAACGGTGGTTGGGCAGATAAAAACCGCCCATAGGTTTTGCATTCGGACACCTCACCGCCATTGCATCGCGGCTCGTGTTCATTCCATACGCTAAATAATACATTTCTCTACACTCCTTTTAATCAAAAAATTTACCCTCAAACCATGTAAATCTTTGAGGTTCAAACTGGCTATTTTGCCACATACCTTCTTCTTTTTGATTAAACATGTTGTTCGCATCTCGCATAGCGTCACCTTCGTTGTATCCTTCAAACTGAATACTTTCTCCTTTGTAAATAAATTCAAACATTATGCATTCTCCATTTCATATTTAATTACGTCCTCAACATGACTAGCGATCTCACGCCAATCAACTTCGCTCATTGCGCCATTTACTAAATCAGAGATAAAGCCATTTTCGGGAACGTCACCACAATCAAAAATAAGGCTTTCAACAATGTCCTTAACGTTCTCCGCTTCCACAGGGTTAGTTAATTCACCCTCGCGAAAAAGCTCCAAATAATACTCACTGAGATAATCGCCATACCATAGGTTTGTGAGCCATGTTTCGTAGTTCTTCCATCCGTTGTAACCTGACATTTTCTGTCCTCCTTTTACTAGACAGTATGATATATATCCCATACCATCCCAGATATCAACCCCTAATTATAAAATAATTTATGAAAAGTGCCCCCATTGATTTTAAAGGATAATTTACGTCAAAAAAATCTACGTCAAAAGTTGACGTAAGTAACGTAACGTAGAATATGTAATAATATCAATGGTTTACGGGTTTACGTCACTTACGTCAAAAAGTTAATTTGACGTAAATAATGTAATAAAATCAATACGTTATTTTACGTCACCTACGTCACCCCCTTATAGGGGGGTATATATACCTTACCCCCCCTGATGTAATGTTGTTGCTGCCGCTTTTGATGTTGTGTTGGAAATGTTTGGGATAGATAGCACTTGACGGCAGCAGCGGATGAGGTAATATAAACCGACAAATTGTTCGGGTAGCACGGGAGCCAGTATGCCAAAGGTCGGGGAGCAGGTAGCCAAAGGAGAAAAGAGACTAACGCCGCCGCAGCAGAAGTTTCTGGATAACTACATTCATAAAGATATGACACAGACCGCAGCAGCTAGGGAGGCAGGGTACAAGAACGCAAATGTCTCAGCAGTACAGCTTCTCAATAACCCAAAGGTCAAAGAACGCATGGAGGAGATGCGTTTAGAGCTTGAAGCAAAGTACGGGGTATCAATAACCAAATCTGTTCGGGATATGCAACGCCTTCGGGATGAGGCATGGCAAGAAGGTAACTTCGGAGCAGCGATTAAAGCCGAGGAACTCAGGTTAAAGGTAACTGGTTTAATGGTCGCTCGTAGCCATGTAACACACGAACACGTTGACAATCTCAGCAGGGAGCAGATTGTGGAACAACTGCAAGAGTTTATGGATCGTGCTAAAAATCGCATGATTGACGTAACACCCGCAGAAAATCCCACAGAACCCGAACAAAATCCTATAACGGAATATAATCAGGAGGCCGTCGAGCAGTCTTGACGCTTGGGGAGGTTGCGTATCCGCCCCCAACCCCGTTTTTTTGGCGGAGGAGGCGGGGGAGGAGTATCTTCGGGGTCGATAAGCCGAAAAATTGTTCGGGTTACTGCCGAGGCGCTGCGGGCTTCCCAGACATACATCGGGTTTCGGGTTGATCTTCCCAGGCGCTTCGGAATTACCCGAAGAATTGTTCGGGTTATTATACCAGGGCGCTGACAACCAGGCAAGCAGCTCCAGGGCACTTCTGTCTCCTGGTATCTTCCCGCTGCATTCCCGCTGCCTGGGACAACAACCCGAACAATTGTTCGTTCTCTTCACCGAGCCTGGGCCATCGGGGTTCGGGATCGGGGATCGGGGATCGGGATCGGGATCGGGATCGGGGATCGGGATATATGTATATATACCCTTATTTATATACATATTATCTATAATTTTTTTCTTTTTTTTTAGATTTTTTTAGATTTTTTTGGCAAAAATAAACCGAATAATTTGGGATTTTATGGGATTTTTTACTTGTGATTATATAAAATATTTTGTATTCTTAGGTATAAACAAAAAAACGAAAGTGAGAAATTATGTTAGATTTTACAATAGACCTACCAACCGATGAAATAGAAAATCTATTTTCTAATTTTGACGACGACCATATGGCAATACCTAGTTTGTCACTAGGCCCAAATCCTAAAAGTCATAACGAAAAATTTCACGATGATATGTTAGACTTTATCGCCGATGAAAAACCACCGTCACAAAATATTAAGAATTGGGTTAGCGGTATGCGAATGAGCGGTAAACAACGCCGCCATGAAAAGATTGTAAAACGCCGCGCAAAATATGCGCATAGGGATAACCCAACCCACCAATGGTTAAACATGAAACAATTACAGCAATTAATAAATCAATAAAAAAAGAGAGTGAGAAAATTATGACCTTAACATTTGGAATAGAAAAAGAAACACACGGCGTTTCAGTATCAACTGTAAAACAGGCGTTAGACAATGCAGGCATAAAAGGCTGTTTAGTAAAACCCGACGGTACGCCAAGCGTTGACGCCGAAATAGTATTACCACCGATAACATTATGCCAAGTAGGTAAAGAATATCTTGAAAGTGTTTGTAGAGTATTGAGCGATATAGGTTGCCGCATTAATCAATCATGCGGCTTGCATGTTCATATAGGCAACGCGCCACTAGCCGATACAACGCATGCGGCACGTTTTACAGGCGATAGTATTTTACATACTGAACGTACAGGCCGTTTTTTATCTGAGCATGGCGAGCCTTTTGACTTCACAATAGTAAAAGATTTATTTGTTCGTTGGGAGCGTCAACAAGATATTATCAATACTATGTTTCCTAGATCTCGCACCAACAATAGGTATTGTAAACCATTGAACGCCACCAAGATTGAAAACGCTAATACTATTAGTGAATTAAACCATAGCAAGTTTTATGCTATTAATCTTGATACTTGGCGAAATGGTACCATTGAATTTAGGCAGCATAGCGGCACGATTGAGGCAAACAAAATTTGGCGTTGGTTACAATTCCTAGATAACTTTGTTAATTGGACAATTGAAGCAAGAGTTGAGCATGGCAATAGATCCACTACAGTTGAAACGCCAACTACACCATTTCGCAATGGTTCACGCGTTGGCGTTCAGTACACTATGATGCGCACCAACAACGGCGTATCAACTCGAGAAATTATGGACGCGACAGGATGTAGCGAACAACGCGTTCGTGCCGCTGTATCAGAAATTAGAAATCGCGTTGGCGATAATGCTGTAGTTACTCATACTCAACAATCAAATGGTGCAAGGTATGGTGATGGTACCGATCTTACACGTTATCAAGTTTTACAAACTATTGAGAGCGAGACTAGCGGCGTGACATTGTTGCCCGAAAATAGAATTGGCATCCCAAGTATTTGGGCGGGATTGGATGATAGCGAGTTTGAATGGTGGCAAAACAGAATAACATTGCTCCGATAATTCGGAGCCGATTAAAACATTAGAGCGGCAATGCCGCTCTTTTTTTTGTCCAACTCAAAATCAATTTCTGAGGTACCCTAAGCAATATGAACAATTGTTCGGATTATCGGGACGGGCGGGTATGGTCCCCCCCTTTTTGTACTTGTGTCGGTCAGATCTTCTACACTAAGTTTTCCACCAACAGTCACCACAAAAAAATTTTTTAAAAAAAATCACAAGGTACCCTATAGACATTAGGACTCCCCCATAAAGGGGGGTGTCCATGTCTGTCTTTAGCCAGGTACCCTACCCCCTTGACAGGTACCCTAGATTGTCCCATAAAGTACCACATGCCTAGATATAGATTAAATTATTGTGAAGTTCTTGAGTTTGAGGGTCAGACTGCGGGTGAGGTTGTGCCGTTTATTGCTGTGAGTCATATGATGGGTGGCGAGAGCGAGTTAAAGTTTGTTCGTAGGTTAGCGATTGAGATGTGCGAGTATAATGGTAAGAATTATTGTTATTCTAATAGGCATAGGTTGGCTAGGAGCATGATTAGGAATGGGTTATTGGAGTGTGTTGATTAAATTTTAAGTTACTGTTAGGATGCGAATTAAGTTTTATAGGAGAATTTACGCATGGTAGCAGTAAAAACTGGATTTTCTTCACCTTCTATGCCTGGAATGCCTGCCCCGATGCAGCCGATGGGCGGTTTACCACCTATGCCTCCTATGGGTGGTCCAGGTACTTTTCCTGTACCGCAGGGTGGCAATCCGTTTGCGCCGTTACCTCCGATGCCGTTAGCGGGTTCTCCTCCTCCTATGGGCGGTCCTGGGACTTTCCCTGTAGCTCCTAATAGGCCGATTCCTCAACAGCAGGGTTCAAATGCTAATCGTCGACGTAAATTTGGTGATTCATTAGAGGGCATGTTGGGTAGGAATCAGGGTTTAGGTGCGACTGCGCCTCCACAGCGACCTTTACCGATGCCGCAACAGCAACAGCGTATGGTTGCACCTGGGGTACCTATGATGAGAACGCCACCGATGGGTCGTGGTATGCCGCGTCCTATGCAGATGGGCGGCGAGGTTGATATTTTTGGGTATGAGGATGGCGGTCCTGTTCAGTATATGGATGAAGGTGGTTTAGCTGTTCTTACATTACCTGATGGCAATGCTTACATTGATTTTGGCGGAGGTGCGTATCATCATGTTTCGCCTAATTCTCCAGGTCAGGATGTTGTTGCGTCTTTACAGAGCGCATATGGTGATCGAATTGGTGAGGTTAGGGCTGCTGACCAAAGTGAGCAAGATTATATTTTTGGAAAAGACTATATATTTTATGGTAAGGGTCAAAATTTAACGGAAGACACTTCTGATACAACTAATACAGGCGCAAATAATTCTAACACGGCAGTTGTAGATAATAGTGGAGTTGTGGATAATAGTGGAGTTGCGGATACAAGTTCTTATGTAGATACATCTGCTCAAAGTGCTGATATGAGTGCTCCTGTTTCTTTTGAAAATGCGGCTCTTTTTGGCCCTGTTGTGAGGGACACACCATCTTATTCACAATATGTTCAGAATCCCACAACGGGTGCGATTACGACAACTGGCGGTAATACGATGACTGCTGTAAGTCCTATAGGTTCGATTGATTTACCTGCTGCGCCTGTTGATATTGATATTTCTGATTATTTAGCAGATCCTGTATTTGGCAGCATGTCACCTGTTGTTCGCAAAGAGATGGGCGGCGCTGTTCCGAGACAGACTAGCATTGCGGGTCAGCCACATGGGTTAGCTTATATTAATCAGGACGAAGAGGCGTTATTGCGTAGCTTTGGCGGTTCTGGAATTGCGGGTCCAGGGGGCATACCGAGTTATCCACCAGTAGAGTCTGGATACAGTGCGGGTATGGGGTCTGGATATACCACTGGTACGGGTTCGAGTAATTTTGATAGTGGTTATACTTCCTCTGCTTCTAAGAGAAGAAAAAAAGCAGCAAAGGCGGCGGCTGCGGCGGAAGCTAAAGCGGCAGCGTTACAGCAGGTCATTGATACTAATAGCACGGCGGCACAGCAAACGCCATCTGATAAAATGTCTTTTGGCGATGAAGATTACACGCCTACATCTGATGCGTTAAATGCACAGCTTTCAGGTCTTGGGGCTACAAACATAACGACAAATTTTTCTCCTGTTGATTATACGACTACGGCTACTGGTCAGGATTTCACGACTGCTGCGCAGGCGGATACGGATGTATCAGGCGCTGAATTTGTTGCGGCAGGCGGTTTAGGCACTGGAGATTCAGGAACTCCAACAAATATAGCTCCTATTAGCCTTGGTTCTGATGATCCTGTTGTTTTTACCGATATTATGGGCAGAACCTATAATAATGCGGCAGATAGGGATAGAGCTAATTTAGGGTATCAGCAAGCGTCTTATCAGCAAGGTAATCAGGCTCTTAGAGGTACTTTACAAGGTTTTAAAGATTTTGGTGATTTTGATAGTGATGAGGAGGCTTATAGAAGGGGAGCAGGAGCTTATTTTGATGATCCTAATTATATTCCGCCTTCCAAATATAATTTACAAAATACTCCAGACATTTTCAGCAATATGTTCAATCAGCCGATAATGCCACCAATATTGCCGCCAAAAATTGGAAGCGGTGATGACAAGGATGATTCTGATCAGGATAGGGCTTCAAAATATAACAATCTTCTTGCATTAGAAAATGAATTTGCTCCTGGTGAAGGTGGTTATTCTTTAGTTGACCTTAAAGAGCGTGTTTCTCGTGCTGAAGGAACTTCGGATGCAGGTGGTTATAAGCGTCTTCTTGGTGGTCAAGAAACAAAGAATTTTAAAATTGACCCAACAAAGATGACAGTTCAGGAAATTTTAGATTTTCAGAACAAGCGTGGTGAGGGTACTTACGCTGAATATTCACAAGGCATAAATAAAAACCTTGGTAAGTTAAATGACGATGGAACTGGTGTAATATCCACACCAGTTGGTAAATATCAAATTGTTGGTTCAACTCTTAAAGGCTTGATTAGAGAAAAAGTTCTTGATCCAGATGAACTATTTGATGAGAATGCTCAAGAAAGAGCAGGAACGCATTTAATCACAGAAGATCTTGCAGGCGGTAAAGGTCTTAAAGATTTAAAAACAGGAGACATGACTCTGAGTGAGTTTGAGACTGCTCTTGGAAAACAATTTGAGGGAATTGAACGTGGTCTAGATGATGTAATTAAAGAAGCAGATGAAGGTAGCGATATTCAGCTTGAATCTGGTACTGGAACAGAAATTAATATTTTTGATCCTGATAACAAAAAGATTATCCCACCGACAACAGGTGGTTCAGACACAGACAAAGAACTACCAACTTTTATCCCTGCTAAAAAAGTAGAGCAGATAACCGAATATACGGATAAAGATGGCAAAACAACTGTAGATGATCCAGATACTAAAGATATTAACGAGGCGGTTATAGCTCAACTAGGATTAGGAAGTTCTCTTGCTGATGTAACTGCTACAGGTCGTGATATTGGGGTTCCAAACGCTGCTGAATCTGCCTTTTTGATGGAAGCTTTAAATGAAATGGAGTTTGATGATAAAGGTAATTTAGTTGGCGCTGATCCTAATTTCTTTGAAGAAACTCTTGGTAAGGTTATTAAAAATTTAACTCTTGGCGCTTTTGATCCTAATGATCCTCAAAAGAGAGAAGATGCGTTAGCTATTTTGGATAATTACAAAAAAACTGGTAAGTTTGTTTATGATACTGAAGAATTAAGCGTTAGTGAAATTGCTAAAAGATTAAAAGAACAAGGAGAAAAAGGTCTTGAGCCTGCTGTAATTGGTGTTGAGGGTGCAGATAAGACCACTGTTGGCTTTGATGATGGCACAGGCTTTAGAAACATCATGGGTGATTATAATCCTGTTTATAAAGACGGTCAGGTATTTTCAGGCGGCAGTGATACGCAAAACATCCTAACTGGCGATACAGATGTATTTGGAGACAATACAAACACGAATAATACAGCTACTGCTATCACAACTAGCGGCGGTGATGATGGTGGATCTGATACAGGCACTGACACAGGCGTTGATACAGGTCATACTACAGACAAAGATGGCAACAAAGTCTGTAACACCGAAGGCTACGTTTATAATCCTGAGACAAAAATCTGTGAGAAGAAAAAAGTAGAAGAAGAAGATAAAGATCTATCAATAAATGTTATGAGGGGAGAAGACTTTGACGATGTTCTGGGAAGAGTTACCACTGCTGCGCCAAACATTGGCTCTATAGCAGGCAATGTTCAGAATATGCAAGAAGGTGGCATGGCAGGATTAAATCGCGCTGCGGATAATTTCTTGCAGGCTCTCGCGGGGTAACTTATGAATGAGCTTAGTGACTTTACTAAGTATCTGACTGACGAAGAGTTAGCGAAGGTTGCTCCCATGTTGGAGCGGCTTAAAACATTAGATAACAGGACAGAGAAGCACGATAACTTTATGAGTTTCGTAAAGCATGTTTGGCCTCAGTTTATTGAGGGTAGGCATCATAAAATATACGCTGAGAAGCTACAGGCAGTAGCAGATGGCAAGCTAAAGCGGTTGATTATTAATATGCCGCCACGACATACGAAGTCTGAGTTTGCGAGTTATTTATTTCCCACATGGCTTATGGGGAGAAAGCCAGATTTAAAGATTATTCAAGCAACGCACACAGCGGAGCTTGCTGTTGGTTTTGGTAGAAAGGTTAAGAACCTTATAGATAGCGAGGATTTTAGAGATGTCTTTCCTAATGTCAGTCTTGCGACAGACGCTAAAGCGTCTGGTCGATGGAGTACGAATGGTGGTGGTGAATACTACGCTGTGGGTGTGGGCGGCGCTCTTGCGGGTCGCGGCGCTGATTTGGCGATTATTGACGATCCCGTTTCGGAACAGGATGCGTTAAGCGTTAGCGCATTAGATAATATTTACGAGTGGTATACTTCTGGTCCTAGACAGCGTTTGCAGCCTGGGGGCGCGATTATCATTGTGATGACGCGATGGAGCATTCGTGACTTAACTGCAAAGGTTTTGCAGAAGCAGAATGAAAAGGGTGCAGATAAGTGGGAGGTTGTAGAGTTTCCTGCGATCATGCCATCTGGCGATTCTTTATGGCCTGAGTTTTGGCCTTTGGATGAGCTAGAGGGCGTAAAGGCTTCTATTCCTGTAGGCAAGTGGAACTCGCAGTATATGCAGAACCCGACTGCTGAAGAGGGTGCGATTGTAAAGCGTGATTGGTGGAACTTGTGGGAGAAGGAAGACCCTCCTTTTTGCAGCTATATTATTCAAAGTTATGACACGGCGTTTAGCAAAAGCGATAGGGCAGACTACTCTGCGATTACAACTTGGGGTGTGTTTCATCACGAGGATACAGGCGAGGATCATATTATTTTACTTGACGCTGTGCGTGGTAGATGGGAGTTTCCTGAGTTAAAGGAAGCGGCAAATGATTTGTTTCAAGAGTTTGACCCTGATATGATTTTGATAGAGCAAAAGGGTTCTGGCATGCCGTTGACGCAAGAACTGCGAAGAATGGGTATACCTGTGACTCCTTTCACACCTGGGCGTGGTGCAGATAAGTTTACGAGAATGCATGCTTGCGCTCCTGTGTTTGAAAGCGGTATGGTTTGGGCACCAGAGACTAATTTTGCCGATGAGGTTATTGAGGAATGCGCTTCATTTCCAAATGGTGAACATGATGACTTGGCGGATTCGATGACTCAGGCTATACTGCGTTTTAGACAGGGTGGTTTTATTACGACTCCAAGTGATTATGAAGACGATGATTTGATGTATTCTCGTAGGAAAAAGGAATATTACTGATGGCTAAAAGAACAAGCGCCAAAACAGCAGCGGCAAATAAGAAAGGCGCTAAAACACAACCTTTAAGAACATACAAAACCAAAGGCGGTGCGCAGCAGTATGGTTCGGCTGAAGATTTTGAAAAACAAGAAAAACTTGCTTTTGATCGATATATGAAGGCAGTTAAACCTTATGGTTATTCAGGTCAGGATCTTGATGAATTATCTGCCATAAATAATTCTTTAAGTGCAGGTACATATAGTGCGCCTCGCTCTTATGGTCAATTAAGCGAAGAAATAGAAAATATTAGTATGGAAGCTGCTAAAAATGCTTTCAAACGTTCTAAAAATAAAAAGACCACAAAAAAAGCAAAAGGCGGAAAAGTTCGCGCTTTTAAAAACGGCGGCGCAGTTATGTCTGGTCGCGGCCCCAAATTCAAAGGACAAACATAATGGCTAAAAAAGGTAGAAACGTAGCTCGTAAGACTATGAGTAGATCTGATGACTTGCTAGAAGCTGCGGGATTTTTAGCTGCGCCTGAAGCACAGAAAAAAAGAATAGAAGATGCATTAGCAGATGCTATGACAACAGATCCTATTCCAAGGCCAAAGATGAGGCCAAAGAAAGTAATGAAGCCAAAAACAATTTTAAGGTCAAAAAAGATATCTGTACCAGATGAGCCTAGCGCACAACGGCCACTTTATGATGACAGCTTTGAATTTCCTCGTGATGCTGCGGCTAATAAATTTGCAGTTCAAAATTTTGAAGAAGGTGGACTCATTGGCGGTCAAGTAAAGCTTGATAAAAATAAAGATGGAAAAATATCAGGCGCAGATTTTAAAATGATGGAAGATGGTGGAGAAGTTAAAGGTAAAAAACGTAAAAAAAGTAAAGGAAATATGTGTCGCGGCGGTGGTGCCGCTCTTCGTGGCATGAAGTTTTCTGGGACTAAATAATGAGCGATTTGACTTACAACATTGATGTAGAAAAATTAAAATCTGGTATAAATCAGGTTTTCTTTGATTGCTGTGAGTCACAAAATATTGAGGTTGGGGCGGAGGATATCGAATGTGGCATCTCCCTGCCCATTGATGCAGGCGCTCCCAAAGTGTTACTGCTCCATGATGGTTGAGCGACTTTCGCTCCAACACCTAAAAGGGAAAGAAAATGGCTATTGAAAAAGATGCAGGTCCAGGTGGTGCTTTAGAGCAACAGATGCTTGAACAAGCTGAAGTGTTGGTTGGAGATGCGCTAGGTGAAAACCCTGGAGTTTTTAACTTTGACGATGGTTCTGCTATTGTTGGAGAATACACAGAAATGGAAGCAACGGTTGAAGCTGCTTTTGATTCTAATTTAGCAGACTTCATGGAAGATGGAGATCTTGGTCAAATATCAAATGGTTTGATTGGGAGCATTGACGATGATTTCTCATCTAGACAGGATTGGGAAGATACATACAAGCGTGGTCTAGATTACTTAGGAATGCAGAATGAAGAAAGAGTTGAGCCTTTTGAGGGTTCCTCTGGCGTTGTTCATCCCCTTTTGGCTGAAAGTGTTACACAATTTCAAGCACAGGCATACCGTGAGATGTTGCCTGCCACTGGTCCTGTTAGAACACAGGTAATTGGAGGACAGAATGAACAGCTTACGAAGCAAGCTGAACGTGTAAAAGACTACATGAATTACATGATTACCTATGAGATGGAAGAATATGACCCAGAAATGGATCAAATGTTGTTTTACCTTCCGATTGTAGGCTCAACATTCAAGAAAGTTTACTTTGATCCTCTAAAAGGTCGTGCAGTAAGCCAGTTTGTGCATGCTGAAGACTTAGTTGTGCCTTATGGAGCTACAGATTTAGCTACATGTCCTAGAATTACGCATGTAATTAAGATGGATTCTAACGAAGTAAGGAAGCTTCAGTTAGCAGGTTTCTATCGTGACGTTGATTTACCCGATAATGGGTCAAGTGGCGAGGAAATGTCAGAGGTTCAAGAGACAATTAACGAAATACAGGGTGTTCACCCTAGTAATGCGTCTGTTGAACTAACATTATACGAGGTTCACACCGATTTAGACCTCAAAGGCTTTGAAGACATGGGCAATGATGGCGCTCCTAGCGGCCTAAAACTGCCATATATCGTTACAATCGTGGAAGATACGGGTGAAGTCCTATCAATTCGTAGAAATTACGAAGAAATGGACACAATGATGCGGCGCAAGGACTATTTTGTGCATTATAAGTTCCTTCCAGGGCTAGGTTTCTATGGTCTTGGTCTTACGCACATGATTGGCGGCTTGGCACAAGCTTCTACCTCTATTTTACGTCAATTAATTGATGCGGGTACTCTTTCCAACTTACCTGCGGGATTTAAGGCTCGTGGGGCAAGGATTCGAGATGAAGACAACCCCCTACAGCCTGGAGAGTTCAGAGATATAGACGTTGCAGGCTCTGATATACGCTCTTCTTTGATGCCTTTGCCATTTAAAGAGCCTTCAGGTACATTGTATAACCTTTTGGGCACTCTCGTGGACGCAGGGCGGCGTTTTGCGGCTATGGCAGACATGAAAATAGCCGAAATGGGCGGTGAAACGCCTGTTGGAACAACAATGGCTATTATGGAACGCGGCACAAAAGTTATGTCTGCGATCCATAAACGCATGCATTATTCGCAAAAAATTGAGTTTAAGCTGCTATCTAAGGTGTTCTCTGAAACCATTCAGGCGTATCCATATATGCCATCAACAGAAGTTGGTCCTGAGATATTCGCACAAGATTTTGATGCAAGGGTTGATGTTTTACCTGTAAGTGATCCTAACATCTTTTCTATGGCACAGCGTATTGCGCTTGCACAAACACAGTTACAGTTAGTTCAGTCAAACCCACAGATTCACGGTGGGCCACAAGGATTGTATCAAGCTTATCGTAAGATGTATGAGGCACTTGGCGTAAATAATATTGATGCTATTTTGCCAACACCTCCACAGCCACAGCCAATGAATGCGGCTATGGAGAATAAAATCTCTATTACTGGCGGTATGCCACAAGCATTTCCACAGCAAGATCATAAAGCGCATATGGAAACGCATTTAGCAATTATGTCTACGCCTGTAGTTCAAATGAACCCACAAGCTATGGCAACGCTCCAAGGGCATATTCAAGAACACATTGGTATGTTGGCAGAGCAACAAGCACAGCAAATGGTCATGGAACAAGCGGGTCCAGAGGTTCAGCAAAATCCAGAGGCTATGCAGATGTTACAGCCTGCAATTGAGCGTCAAGCTGCAATGATTATCGCTGATCTTACGGAAGAATTTACACAAACAGTTGAGCCTGTGGGTGAGGGAACCGATCCTCTTGTTGCAATTAGGCAACAGGAATTACAATTAAAAGCAGCAGATTTGGAACGTAAATCTACAGAGTTTGAAGCCAAACAAGAATTAGAGCGTGAGAAAGAAATGGCTGACGCTAGTTTGGCTACAGAAAGGCTAAACCTACAACAAGATGCTTTAGCCGATAAAACAAGAGTCGCAGAAGATCGTATTCAAACACAAAGGGATATTGCGGCTATCAACGCACAAATGAAAGGAGTCAGGCAATGACTAGTACAGTAAGGGCTAAAATGGCTCAAGTTGAAAAAGAAAAGAAGGTAGCTAGAAGAGAGGCGATGGCTAATCCAGAAGTAGTCACAGAAATGGTTCGTGCTCGTAGCGATAAAGGACACTATATAGCAGATGACCCAAAAACTGAAATCAATGAAGCTTGGGTTGAAAAACCCAAAAAGAAAACAGCTTCCAAAAAGAAAACCGCAAAAAAAAGCTAACAAAGAATCCGTTAGCCGATTTAGCAAAATAGCTAGACCCCAGAAATTTAGAGGTGTTTTATAAAACTCTGGGATAAATACTTGTATTCTCCGATGGATTGTATAATGTCCTAGTATGGAGATCACATGGACGCACTAAACCTAGCCGAATACCTCTATAAAAAGTTACGTCAACGCCGTGATGACATACAGGTGTCTTTAGGCACAGGTAACATTGGTTCATTCGATGATTACAAGTATGCGGTTGGACAGGTTAAAGGTTTGACGTTCATGGAAGAAGAAATCAAAACAGCAATGAAAAATATTGAGTACTCAGATGAATAAAAAACTGTATGTGCCTGAAAGTATGGCAAGAAAACCAAAAGACATGGAAAATATTTCTACGCCTATAAAGACTGCTTTTGGAAAAGATAAAGAAAAAAGCAAGAACGAAAATGACCCTTCTGAAATGGAAACTTCAGTATTAGAGAGACTTCCACAGCCAACTGGATATAGAATTTTAATAATTCCTTATTATCCAAGTGAGAAAACCAAAGGCGGTGTTTATGTTCCTGATGCAGTTAGAGATAGAGAAGCCTTTGCAACAGTAGCAGCTTATGTCGTAAAACTAGGTCCAGATGCATACCAAGACTCCCAGAAATTCCCAACTGGTTCGTGGTGTTCTGAAAAAGATTGGGTTCTTATAGGAAGATATGCGGGAAATAGGTTTAAAGTGGAAGGACTTGAGGTTCGTATTATAAATGACGATAATATTATAGCCACAATACTTGACCCCAAAGACATTTCGTATGTATAAGATAACAGAGGAGCATTTTTGCTATGCAAGCAGAAGCACAAGAACAAGAAGTTGAAGAAGTAACATCCGTAGAAATAGAGGATGATTCAGAGGTTATTGAAGAGTCTTCTGAAGAACAGCAGGCATCCTCTGATGAAGATTCTGATGATGAGCAAGAGCTTAGAGATTATGAATCTCCAAATAAAAAGAAAAAAGACCCACAGCGTAGAATTAAACATTTAACTGCATTAAGAAAAAAGGCTGAAGAAGAAGCAGCCGCCGCAGTAGAATATGCGCAACAAGTCAAAGCTCAAAATGATGAGTATAAAAAACGTCTTTCAACCTTAGACAAGGGATATATGTCTGAGTACGAAGGAAGAGTTACAACACAAGAAGCCCAAGCAAAACGTGCATTAGCAGAAGCACATGAAGCAGGCGATTATGAAAAATTAGCAGATGCTCAATCGGCAATATCACAAATTGCTATTGAAAAAGAGCGTCTTCGCCTACAGAAACAACGTTCTCAGCAGCAAGCTCAAGAGTATGCTGCTCAACAAGAACAGGTGCAACAGCAACCCCGTCAACAAGCCCCTCAACCGCAG
>Ga0208545_1000095_pt1 | contig 37221 bp, 45 predicted proteins | sample DEB08_DNA_12_FD_185498 | JGI IMG/M metagenome (GOLD analysis project Ga0208545, IMG submission 185498) | Aqueous microbial communities from the Delaware River and Bay under freshwater to marine salinity gradient to study organic matter... | ecosystem: Environmental > Aquatic > Marine > Coastal ... | reverse complement strand
TATCCCAGATGGACTTCCTATCTACAGGTTTTAAAACTAGGGATAATGGATCTGAGGTTCATTTAAACAACTCTGGAGCCACTTATATCTACGGAGCCTTCGGCATCCAGCCATTAACAGACGGTGCAATCAACCAAGGTAAGGCTAAGTAAAGTGGGCGAAACAATTGATTTACGGCTGCTTTTAACGGTTGGGGTTATGGTCGTTTCAGTTGTTACGTCGAGTGTGATTGTTAAGCAAAAGTTAGCGGCAGTTATTGAGCGCCTTGATGCGCTTCAAAAAGATTATGAATCTCGTTTGCGTAATCTTGACCAGCGTACAGACAAGCAAGAGAACATGATTGATTTGAACGCACAGAAAACTCAGGTATTATCAGGCATACTGTCCCCATCTTCTTTAGAGAAAAGGCACAGAGAGATGGAACGAATGCTTGTTAAGTCGAGTACCAATGAAGAACGTATAAAGAAATTAGAAGGCTTACATAATGGTGCGCATCCAAGTGTTAAGTAGGATTTTAAAATGAGATCTATTACAACAATGTCAACCCACAGAAAAGGAAATGTTATGCCAAAAGTAATGAAAGCAAGTGGTAAAGTTAAGTCATATCCCTACACTGCAAAAGGTAAAGCAGCCGCAGCGTCAGCAGCTAAAAAGCCGGGTAGCAAATCTGTAGGCTCTAAAAAATCTTATGGTTAAAGTCTTTATTCTATTAGTGTTAGTTAGTGTAGCTGGCTGTAAGTCGCTACCTAACTTTCCTATTCTTTTTATGTCCCATCAAGATTTATTAGACCAGACTAGAGAAATAGATACGCACTTTAAAGGAGAAGCAGATTGATTACATTAATCAGCAGCGTCTTAGGTTTTGGTACTTCTTTTCTCCCAAAGATACTTGGATTTTTTGAAGAGAAGCGTGACCAAGCCCACGAACTCAAGATGATGGACAAGCAGCTTGAGCAACAGATTAAAATTGGCGCTCAGAAGATGCAGATGATGGACATATCCGCTGACATCGCTGAGAGTGAAACCATACATAAAGAACACTCCAGCATCACACGCAAATCTAGCCAGTGGTGTATAAATTTAAGTGCATCAGTGCGCCCACTCATTACATTCTTTTTGTTCTTTGAGTTTGTTATCTTAACATTCTTGCTGGCGTTTGGGTTCATTGATAACGATATGTTTAAACTACTTTGGAACACCGATACGATGGCTCCTGTCTTTGCTGCTTGCGTATCTTTCTGGTTTGGATCACGTAGTTTTAATAAAAAGTGAAAGATTTCTTTGAGATGATAGTAAAGAAACACGGCCCTAAAGTATGGGACGGTCACATAAATGAAGCTGGTCTGGAGCTTATTAAGCACTACGAAGGATGGAGACAGTCCGTCTACCTGTGCAGTGCAGCCAGAGCTACAATCGGTTGGGGCAGCACATGGGATCGTGATGGCAATGCTGTTACCCTTGACCATCCTGATATTACGGAGGAGCAGGGCGAATATCTGCTCCTCAGAGAAGTGCGTCATTCTGAGGCGGCAATTAGAAAACTTGTCAAAACGGAACTGACAGAGAATATGTTTTCTAGCTTATGCTCATTCATATATAATGTTGGGTCAGGGAATTTTCAGAAGTCTACAATGCGGATGCGTTTAAACAGAGGGCTTCACGAAGAAGCTGCTGACGAGTTTCCTAAATGGCGTAGGGCTGGCGGTAGGATTGTTAAGGGTTTAGTGCGTAGGCGTAAACAAGAGCGTGAGTTGTTCCTAACATAAAAAACCCCTCATTGCGACACAACAATGAGGGGGGCTTGTAAGTATTAGACAAGTTGCACCAAGGCGAACACCTACAGCATTATATTTTAAACATCTTACCAGTTGTGACCTTTCCAATATTTTTTAAGCTTAGTTAATGCCGTGTCAAACCAGCGCAAACTTAGAACGCTGGTGGCTGAAATCTCAGATACACTATCAACGTACTCAACAGAGCCGTCACTGTATCTGTAAATAATGCTTACAAGTTTTTTACTCATCTGGCTTATCCATCAGCGAACCGTCAACAATATGCCGCGCCGCTGCCACACGACGATCTAGCGTTTTGAGCCTTGGGAATTTGCGATCTATGACGGGGTTGCGGCTTTTAAATGATACGCGAAAACCAAGTAAGCGTTTAATCCAATTTAACATCATTCACCCTTCATTTTCATAGATGTAAACTTGCGACCGTCTAGTATTTTGTCCCAAAGAAAGTCTGGGGTCAATTTATATTCACTAGCTGCCTTCTGCAACGTGCGATATTCTAAACCCGTATCCATAAGGTCTCTGAGTATGCGACGTTTCTCAGTGGCAACGTATTTTTTATGTTCTTCGTATGCTGCTTTGTTCGCGTGTTTGCGTCTCTTTGTCATCTTAAACCCTCCCAAAAGTCCCAACTGTGTATTATAGCGATAAAAAGCACAATAATTGCCGCAAGAGCTAGGGCTTTAGCTGTAGCCATTGTACCGCGCTCCGTGATTGGCAATAACTTTAGCCGCCATACCTACCAAACTACTTGAGAACAATTCGTGATTATTAATTACGCGGCGAGCATTTCTTAACTCTCTGCGGATCATACGATGGAATGTCATGTCGTTGGCTGACACAACTACCTCACGTGGCGGCGCTTTCTTAACACTCATTCGCCCCACCTCGCAGCTATCTCTCTGTTATACGCGTTACTGTGGACAGCGTTTAAACGGGCTTCGTTTTCATCCCGCTCATAGACTACAGCTTCATGTAGAACAACTTTCCTGTTAATCATATCCCACGCAACAGCCACAGGAATGCCAGACAAATCATGTAACACTCCCGCCGCACTATTTTGGGTCTTTCTCTTTTCCCAAACATCCCGCGCCAATCCTTGAATTATGTTCATTACTTTCCCTTTCAAGTTCAAGTTCAAGTTCTAATTTAGCAAGAGCGTTCCAGCACAGCATTGCGCTGTGACGTAGCCCACTCTCGTCGATCTCCTCGTTATACCCTCTAAGTTGGTGACGGGCTAAAGCATCACCGTACCGTTCAATGCCGTCAGGCACGTCCCGCCAACCGTTCGGGGTGTATTTCTTTGCGCCGTAAGTAGTAACCTTGGCTACCTCCTCCAACGCTCTAGCAAAACCCACCATCATCAGCCCTACTCTAACCTTACCCGCGTCCAGCTTTGCGCCGGGGGTGTGTTGGCTAATTCCGTTGGGGTCTTTTTCTTTAGTCATTTTGAAATCCAGGTTTTGGTTAGGGGGAGTAAATCTACTTGAGGCAACTTTTAGATAAAACGTCTGGTACGACAAGCGCCCTCTGTTTTTCGTATTCAGTGCGAACTTCGATTTACTCCCTTGCTATTAGTCTTAAACTTAATATAATGCGCTTGTCAACAAATTAATTTAGGAGTTGAAATGAACAGTAAAGAACAAGCCCTCATTGAACTAGAGGCGGCGATTAAAGAGTTTAATCTTAAAACAACCAACGTCGGGTTGGCAATAGCAGGGAATAGATCGTTCATGGATATTATGCGTGACCCCAACAAAACCATCACAACTAAGACGCTTGACAAGATTAGCAGGTACGTATTAGAGTTAAGAGGCCAACTGAATCTGAATCTGAATCTGAAGGAAGAAAAATGAAACATTTAAAAGTAGGCGGCTCTACTGCCGCACGGACACTTAAATGTCCCGGTTGGATTAAAGCTTCAGAAAACATCCCCAGAAGACCCGCAGGACAAGCTGCTATAGATGGTAGTATGCACCATGAGATTATGGAGTTGTGCCAGAAGAAAGGCACTGCGCCTAAAGATTATTTAGGCTTTGTATATAAAGAGAATGGACAATCGCGAGAGTTTGGCGTTGACGACTTAGACTTATCCAACATCGCGCACACCGTTACCAACACAATAATGGACGATCTGGATATAGACCAGCTAGAGGTTGAGCCTTTTCTTCAATACATAAAAGGTAGTGTCGGCGGCTCAACAGACTTGTTGGGTTTATCAGAAGACGGCAAAACATTGCTGTCTTTAGATTACAAATTCGGCAGAAATAAAGTTGTAGCAAAGAATAACGCGCAACTCATGTTCTACCCTATGTGTGCTAGGCGAGACAGTAAGACCTCAGATATGTTTAGTAAGGTTGAAAAACTAGTTCTTGTCATCGTGCAACCCCAAGTAAAAGGTGTTGTCGATACATGGGAGTGTTCAATTGAAGATTTGAACACGTTTGAGACAGAATTTAACAAAGCTCTGGATCAGGTTTATTTAAAAACAGATGTTAGAACCCCCGGTTCGCACTGTAACTGGTGTCCAGCGGCTCCGTACTGTGAGACAAAGCGTTTAAACGTTATGGCATCGTCGTTGTTAGGAGCTAAAGAACGTAACGATCTGCAAGCAGCGGCAAACGTCATCACTGAAGTCGAAGATTGGCTGAAGATGATGAAAGAAGAGATGTATATGCAGCTTAACCGGGGTGTGGCTCTGGACGGTTGGAAGATCATCGACAAACGCGCCACTCGTAAGTGGATTGACGATATGGCAACAGCTAAAGCACTGGCTAATTGCAAAGAGTTGTCCGAACAAGACGTGTTTAAATCTACACTATTAACCCCACCCGCAATGGAGAAGGTTATAAAAAAGAAAAAGGTCGATCTTGACCTAAGTGATTTCATTGTGTCTGAAAGTTCCGGTACAACACTAGCCCCTGCGGATCACGCATCCCCAGCGGTTATTGTGACAGACGTACAGGGTCATCTAAAAGATATAATGAAGTAAACGCGGAATAATCCGCAAATCTGAACTGAACTGAAGGTAAAATTAAAATGTCAAACTTCCCTACTGTAATGAATAAATCCGACTTAACAGACGCGTTAGCTTCCAGCAAAATTCAAGAGACTGCCAACAATGTTGGCGTTAGTTTTCTTAAAATGGATTTTGAAAGCGGCGAGTGGCTACTAGGTCAAGGTAACGATATTGTTACCGATGAAGAAGTACACATACTAACCGATAGCATACAGCATGGCTGGATACTATGGTCTGGTGGTCGGCCTAACAAGTCGTTTGTACGGTTTAACCAACCTCTGCCACAGGCAATGGAGAGTATAGGCGAGGATGTTCCAGCCGAAGCCCGTTCGTTCCAAGGCGCATTGGTAGACAACGGTGATATGTTGTCGTTTGACACGAACAGTTATGGCGGCAGAAAAGGTGTTGACACTCTGCTAGGTGCGATTAAATCTCACGCAGCAGAAGGTTCACAGTTTCTGTACCCTAAAATCAAACTCTCAAGCGAGAGCTACGCCAACAAAAAGCGTGGCGGTAAGTTAACTTACAACCCGCTATTTGAGATTGTTTCTTGGTTTGACGAGAACGGCGTAGAAGAGAGCGGAGCAGCGCCACAAGTAGAAGACAAAGCTGTAGACGCGGATGATGAGCCAGACCAGCGCCAACGTCGTGTAAGAAAAAGCGCAGCTTAGTTTCTCCCGACTGAGCCTTTCAGCCCTCGCCGGGGTAGGGTGCGCGTCACCCCGGCACATCTTTGAAAGGGATTACTTTGCTATACATTGATTTAGAAACCCGCAGCAACTGCGATTTAATCTTTCACGGTCTTCGGCGGTACGCAGAAGACCCTAGCACCCAAGTTATATGTATGGCCTACGCGTTTGATGATGGCGACATTGAGTTCTGGTGGCACTACGAACCGTTCCCAAAAAGTGTTACAGATTATTTCAAATCCGGTGAGCCGATTATGGCCCACAACGCGGAGTTTGAGCGTCACTTATTTGAGTGGGTAATATCAAACGACTACCATTTTACACCACCAAAGCTAGAGCAATGGCGTTGCAGCATGGCGATAGGGCTTACCAACGGTTTTGCGGGTGGTCTGGACGCTTTAGCTGTTGGGCTGGAGCTACCTTACCGTAAAAATCCACAGGGCGCACGGCTGATCCGTGAATACTGCTCTCCCGGTCATGAGAGTGTGTTTAAACAAGGTGATGACCAGATAATGAAGGACTATTGCCTGTCTGACGTTGAGATTATGCGAGCAGCAGTGAAATGTTTACGCACACTGACCAACAGCGAGTGGGCAGAATATCATTTAAACTGCCGCATTAATCAGCGCGGTTTGCCAATTGACGTTGCATTTTGTGAGGCGGCATTAGGCTACACAAAAGAAGTTGCCGAAGACGCTAACCGTCAGATAGCTGAGTTGACAGATGGTGCTATGACTAAGGCAACGCAACGTAAAGCCCGTGACGCTTGGTTGTTTCCAAAGCTGACTAAACCACAAATAAAATTGCTTGAAGTCTATAAAGACGGAGAGGTAAAAATATCATTGGATGGTGAACACAGGCGATACTTGTTAAATCGGGATGATTTAGATGCAGACGCTAGAGCTTTGCTTGAATTTATCGACAACGCTGGTTCCTCCGCGCTCAAGAAATTTGCTGTTGCGGCTCATCAACAATGTTTGGGGCGGGTCTACAACACGTTTCTGTGGAATGGTGCGGGGCGCACAGGTCGTTTCAGTGGTAAAGGTTTACAACCGCACAACATTCGCCGTGACGTTTTTAGTTACGAAGAAGCAGAAAAACTTATTAAAGATATTACACAAAACCTACAGATTGACAGCCCTGCAAACACAATGGCTAGACTGTTGCGGGCAATGATAGCCCACGACGATGGTTTATATTGGGTTGATTGGTCCAGCATTGAAGGCCGTGTAGCTCCGTGGATGGCAAAAACTATATCTGGTGATCGTAAGTTAGAGTTGTTTAAACAAGGTAAAGATTTGTATGTCGTTACCGCTGCCGATATGTTTGATTTAGATGAGAACGTTTTAATGGCTGCGGTTGTTGCGAAGGAAACAGAGGCTAAAAACACCAGACAGTCAGGTAAGATCGCTGAGTTGTCCTTACAGTTTGGTGGCGGTCACAACGCGTTGATTGGTATGGCTAAAAATTACGGTGTGATCTTTGAAGAAGAACAAGCCAAAGATATTGTTGTCCGCTGGCGTAAAGCGAACCCGTGGGCTGAACAGACGTGGAACGATTACGATGAGACGATTACAAGCGCGGTCTTAGAGCCGGGTGTAGACAAAAAGATTGGTCGCGTTGTTTACAACTCTGACGGCGTAAATTTTTTGTGGTGTAAATTACCGTCTGGTCGGCTTCTTGCGTATCCTAAACCGAAATTTGAACAGTACGAAACCCCGTGGGGCGAAGAACGTATAGGCGTTACGTTTCAATCACACTTTAAACCTGCTGCGGGGGCTAAACCTATACGTGTTTACGCACGGGGTGCGTTGCTGTTTCAAAATTCTGTTCAAGCTGTTGCGGCTGACTTTCTACGTGAGGCATTAGTTAAAGCTGATGCGGCGGGGCTTAGAGTGGTTGGTCATGTGCATGACGAAATAATAGGTCGGGGTAGTGAGGCTGACGGAGAGTGTTTAAACGACATTATGTTACAAAAACCTTGGTGGGCTGACGGTCTGCCACTGGCAACAGATGGTGTTGCATCAGGAAAGAGGTACGGCAAGTGAGTGAAAAGCACTTGCAAGATTATTTGTTTGTTCAAGCAAAAAAGCACGGAATTTACGCACGTAAGATGCAGGCCGTGGGTCACACCGGGTTTCCCGATGTACTGTTGGCGTTTGACGGTTACGCGTTATTTATTGAGTTGAAAAACCCTAACGGTAAGGGTCGGTTAAGCCAAAAACAAGAGGCCGAAATAAAACGGCTGATGGAGGCAGGGTTGGACGTTTATGTTATATCAAAAAAGGAGGAAGTTGATGACCTTATCAGAGAAATCTTTGAACACGAAGCAACAAACAGCTATTTCGCGGTTATACAGTGAAGATTACACATTACTGGTTGCCCCAACGGGCGCAGGTAAGACGGTTATTTGTCTGACTGCTATTAAGGAGTTGATCGACGCGGGTGTGCTGAACCGCGTCATCGTCGCTGCACCTGCCAAAGTGGTTGAGAATAACGTCTGGGGTAAAGAGGTTGAGAAGTGGGAACACTTGAAGGGCCTGCGCGTCACATCTTTGACAGGTAGTTCAGTTAAACGCTTTGTTCATTTAGATATGGGCGGTATGAACGTTATTATAATTAGCTTAAATAACCTTGAGTGGTTACTGAATACTAAGCATGGCTGCGACGGTATCATTATCGACGAGCTATCCAAGGCAGCGGGTAAACAAACTGCGGGTATGCGGTCCAAGAAGAAGGCCGACTGTTTTAAGTGGCGCGTCGGGATGACAGCAACACCCGTGTCACAAAATTTTGAAAAACTTTATAGTATGTGTCGTATCTTGTCACCAAAATACCTTGGGACCAACAAGCAAAAGTATCTGGACCAGTATTTCTATTCAGACTACCAAGGTTACAACTGGACTCTACGTGACGGCGCAGATGAGTTAATCGCCGCTAAGATCGCGCCTCTCGTCCACCTCGTTGAAGATACCAAGGCCAATGACCTGCCACCTTGCCGTGAACACGTCATCACGTTTGATATGCCAGATGATACGCGGGTCGTCTATAACGACATGAAGAAACACATGATTGCTGGTGACGTTGAGGCTGCGAATGAGGCTGTAAAGTCAGGCAAGCTTCGGCAGATCGCTTCGGGGTTTATGTATGAGGATGACGACAAAGTTGTTTACTTAGACCGTAGCCGCGTTGATGCTATGCGCTCTTGGGCTGACGCGTTGGACGGTAACACCGGAATTATTTTTTATGAATTTGTTGAACAAGGAAAACAACTCGTATTGACGACACCGGATAACGTCAGGTGTGTGCAGATACAGTCAATGTCACACGGGGTTGATGGTCTGCAACATGAGTACGCGGACCTGTTATTTTTACAGCCGCCGTGGAGTAGAGACAATAAAGAACAGGCTATCGGGCGTGTCTGGCGCACGGGGCAGACTGAGGAAGTTAATGTAACGACGCTGGTTTGTAACGACACTCTGGACGAGCTGGTGATGAGTAGAGTAGAAGACCGGGGTGAATGGATGAAGCTGTTTAAACAGCATTTAGAGGGATAAGTACATGATTGACAGAGACACTTTTATTAATACTATTTTCGCAGACATTACAGACGGTGAGTTGGTCTGTGTGTCAGAGGCCAAGCCTAAGTCCGATGGCACAGGCTCATGGTTTAACAACTGTCTACTCACTGACAGGTCGTGGCGTAAGTGGGATAAAGACAAACAAGCACGGGCGTGGTACTTTTGCGTATCTGCGGTCACAGGAGAGCTTAATGAGAAAGGCACTATGGTCAAACGAGGGCGCGCCAACCTTACTAGAGTTTTTGCGCTGGTCTTGGACGACATCGGCACAAAGGCTGTCGCTCCGCCCGTATCTCCATCTTGGAAGTTGGAGAGTTCACCTAATAACTACCAGTGGGGTTATCTACTTGACCCGTCCGACGACATTATGCGGTTTGAAGCCCTCGTGGAGTATTGCCATCAGCAAGGATGGGGCGACGCAGGTGCTGGTGGTTCCTATCGACTAATGCGTGTGCCGGGGTCGGCAAACCTAAAAGACGGGCGTGATAATTTCAGGTCACGCGTGACCCATTGGAAGCCTACGTTCTGGAGTATTGATGAGCTTGCCGAAGACTTTGGCTGTGACCTCAACACCGTGCCTATCCCCGATAAGACCGTTGCGTTTAAACAAGGCGGCGCACAGGCAATGGAGAACATTGACCCGTTGCTAGACTGGTTGACGACTGACGGTCACGTTATCTCTGACACAGGCTCACAGTTCGTTGATGTTGTCTGCCCGTGGGCTGACGCTCACACCTCTGGCGATAACAAGGCAGGTTACAGCCCACTAGGGCGTGGCGACGGTAAGTATGTTCAAACACGGGCGTTCAGTTGTCTGCATGAACACTGCAAAAAACGTAAGCTTAAAGACTTCGTTGAGTGGGCGGTCAGTTTAGACGGCCCGTTTGTGGCGGGTTACGATCCACTGCCGTGGCTGCAATCACAGTACGCATACGTCGTGTTGGGTCAGGTCGTTGTCGATCTAGCACAGCGCAAGATCGGGGGCGATTGGGTTTACCCGTTGGCTGATTGGAAACTAGACCACCCCGGCAAAGTCACCGTGGCTGGTCATGACCGCCCGATACTGGTTGCCAACGCGTTTATAGAACATGAGAACACCAAGAAGGTTAGAGGGCTGACTTACGTTCCCGTTGCGCGGGCTGATGACACGGGTGTCGTCACGTCGTTTAAACAGCAGCAGGTTAATAAGTATGTACCGCCCAACTGGGAAGAAACAACTGCAACGCCAGACGTGTTTCTGGATCACATAAATTATCTAATCCCCTACGTCAAAGAGCGCGAGGTCTTCCTAAACTGGTTGGCGTATAAAATACAGCACCCTGCGTCGCGCTCGTACTGCATTGTCATGGTTGCCGAAGACTCCTACGGCACAGGTCGATCATGGCTCAACTCGTTACTCAAGAAGGTGTTGCAGGGCGGCGTTAACACCGCAACGCTACCGCAATTGATTGGAAAAGGCACATCGTCAGAACAAAACTTTAATTCGTGGAAAGTTGGCTGTCAGTTTATAGTCGTTGAAGAAGCCAAAGATGTTTCGCTTACACGTGACGACTTTTACCACGGCTATGAGACGTTTAAACTTAACGTAGATACTAAGATCGAAGAGGACTTGCGCGTCAACGAAAAGTACGGACGCACACGAAACGAAACCGCGTATTACAATGTTCTTATCTTTACCAACCATGCCGACGCGATGGCTTTACCCGAAAATGACAGGCGTGTTTATTGTGTTGAAAACCCTGCGGAGCGTTTGGGTTACGATTACTATGACCGTTTAAACAACGCCTTGGATACGGATGAACCGCGTCGTGTTTTCTGGTGGCTGATGCGTCGTGATGTGTCGAAATATGACCACATTTACCCGCCGATGACGCCAGCAAAACAACGCATGATATCTGACACGCAATCCCCATCCGATAGTATTTTGGAGTGGATCAGGGCGAACCACCCATCCGATGTAATCACCAAGACGCTACTCAAAACCGCAATTGTTGTTGCCGCCCACGATTTGGAATTGGAAAAACAGATGCGTGAGCCAAGTCAAACGACTAAAATACTGTGGAGAAAAATCAAAAGTTTACGCCCAAAAGACACAAAAAATGGAGCCAGATATTCAATTGAAGGTAAACAAGTTGAAGTCCGTGCCATCCGAAAATATGAATTTTGGGGTGTTGTCGATCAAAAACTGGACAGAAACAAAATTATTGAGGAAATGGCAAAAACTGAAGTTTTTTCAAACGTCGTTAATTTAGAGGATAAAAATAGAAGTTAGAGCCTTTTATATTTTGTTTTCACTATGTCGCAAACGCGCTGTTTTCTGCCGTTTCGTTAATCTATTAGAGGATAGTGATAATATATTATAAAGTAGTATAATTAATATATATATATATACTATACTAATTAAGGGGTCTATAGGAAAACCCTCTAAATGGACTTTTCCTCTAATTATAGAAAAAGGGGCGGCAAACCGTAATTGGTGTGCCGCCCCTTAATTTGGTGTAACTTTTTGGATTGTCGATCAGGATGCTTTGAATTTAGATTTCAATTTAGGAATCCGACGCGTCAACAAAATATCAATTACGATTCGCACCGGACCGATAATTTCAGCGTGACCCGTTTCATATCGTCGGTATTGGCGTTCAGATATACCTAAATAATCAGAAAGTTGATTTTGGGTCATTTTTAGTGTGCTACGTGCGTCTTTTAGTTTTTCGGGCGTCATAGGGTAGCCTTTCATAAAGAAACGCCCTACGCGTGAACGTAGGGCGTATTTGAAGTGTGTTTAAACGGTTTGTTCTTTAAAATTCCACGCCCAATAATAATAACCATCAAAAACCAATGCTTTCCGGTCTAAAATGGTTTTGATCAACGGTTCACCAATATTAAGAAATTTTGATACCCATTGTTCAGCGGCAACCGCGTGATTTTCATTAATGTCTAGTGAATAATCCCAACTAACAAAAATTCTACGCGCTGGCGTATCACTGTATTTATAATCGCAAACTGATATACGTGGCCCCCGCGTATTAGTTGGACCCACAAACTTTGTGCGAATTGCCGCCCGTGTTTCTACTTGATTTTTCATTTTACAAACCTTTCAAGTTTAAGCGCGCCGCTTGCGGCGTAATATTTCTTGTGTCCATTTTTATGGACGTGAATTGAACGGAGACCTTTTTTAGGTTTAGCTCTAAAATCTGGCGTACCGTCTTTTTTTATTGGAACAAACATATTTACAATCTCAACCCAATTATTCTTAAGAGCCGTCAATTTTTGCTGAGTGCAAATTCTTGTATTTCTCATTTTGCTGCCCCTTTTTTACTTTCAGATTTCAACGCGTCAATCAACGCGGTTTTAATGTCTTTATCGTTTTTGGCGGTTTTTACCTTATTTGTTAAATCAATAGTTTTGCCGTTTGGCATAATCATTTCAAAGCTTGGCATGGTGTGATCCTTTCAAGATCATATTAGAAGCAAAATCGCTTCCCATATGGCAACGTGTTTAAACGCTGCCATAGGCGGAAACTATTCCCCGTATGCTGATTGTATTTTTTCGTTTGTTTGTTCACAAATCAGGTTTTCATCTTCCCAATTAATATCCACGCCCGCCAACCGCCAACCCGTGCAATTGTCTGTTAAATGTTCTTGGCAAACTAAATTAAAATTATCATAAACCGCTTTATAAGATAACGTTGCGCCATCCTCAGTTATAAAGTATTTAGGATATCCACCGGGCCAAGACCATTGGCCTATACGAAGTTCGTTTTTAATTTCTTTAATTTTCATGATTAGACCCCTATCAATATTAGTGCAAATAATACGGTGCAAAGTGCAATGGCGCAGGATGCTAAGTTGTTCATAGTGTTTCCCTCAACTCATTTTGTAATTCAACATAACAATCGGAAACAAAAACAAATGTTTTATAGACACTGAAACCGGGAACCACTCTATAATGCGAACGAAAATCAGGTTTTGCGATGTCGCGAACTTGTAAAGCATCCATTGCAGATATCCGATACCCAGAATAAAGGAAATGATTTGCTTGCATATTTGCGTATTGAGCGAACGTATGGCTCGAGTGGTTGAATGTTTTACCCGGCGCGTTTGGATCAATTGACTGCAAATAATCTAATTCGTTTTTGACCGCTTCGTATGGTAATTGTTTTAACATAATAAAACCCTTTCAAAAATTAGTTACTATGGAAAACCGAAACAAGTATGAAAAATAACCCGCTCAACATTGGGATTAAAACCATAGTAACCGCTTGCAACCAGTCGTGTGGTGTCATGTGGCTAATAGTGGTGGTCCGCATGAATTCAATAGCCCACACGCCCATTAAAAATAGGACGCTGCCAAAACATAAAAAACTTAAAACCGCTATTTTCTTAATCATTGTGTGATCCTTTCAAGATCATTAATTGAAACCGATTGTTTCTTAATGACACCGTGCGTTTAAACGGTGCCATTTAGAACTAATCAGTTAACCAATTGTCGTATCACTTTTGCACCGTGGGCATTGTAAAGTATTTTCGGTCCATTTTGCGGATGTTCTGAAAATCATTCCACAGTCTAAACCCACCATTTCATCGTTACACGTTACTTTAATCATCCGCGTTGATTGTTTTTTGATACCGATTGACGCGTCCAACGCCGCGTGTGGGAAACCACCCAAACGCCCCAACATTGCAACGATACGATCAAAAAAGATTTCGCTTTCTTCTGTCGCTGTCATTTTGCCAACTAAACCTATTGAGTTTGCTAGTTTCTTGAATAGTGGACCATGGCCCGCTTTAATACCTAAAACCGCGTGGCACATTTCATGAGCTATAACGCCAAGTATTTTTGTTTCATCATCTTGCGTAATTGAGATGATGATTTCTGTCGTACCGTCTTTTGAAGCTTCTGGTGACCAACACTGACCTATTGTTCTTTTCTTTGCAGCTAGTCCGCCCTTAGAAGGAAAGCCCGACGAGATGCGCCATTTTGCGGGCATATGAAGGCCTTCAAGATTGAATTCGTTTTCTAATTCTAAAACCGCGTTGGATAACCACTGTTCTTTTGTTGAGTGAATGATATTCATTTTTGGGTGTGATCCTTTCAAGATCGTATTTTGATTAATCAATTTCAGTTTCAGGAGTTAAAACCAATGTAATGGGTTGCGCTAGAAAATCAGGTGTTAAAAACATGGTTGCAGCTGTTTGGTTTTTAATGTGGCGAACCCGAACAACATCACGATGCTCTAAATGTGCAGTGATAACATCACCTGTTGATAAAATGAAATCATAATCATCTAGCGCCCACCAGTTATTTAGAACCGTAGATAAAGGTAGTGTGGATTTATTTAACATGAGTAAAAGACCCTTTCAAAAGACTGAGTTAATTAATGTATAACTATTACATAGGACGTCCTGTCCTGTTATACAAGACGTTTAAACAAAATAAATTGCATTTAATTGTTTGGGGTATAATAATACCGCATATCAAAATGGTAAAAATAAACAATGGTGATTTATGGCGCGTACAAAAGGTTCACAAAATAAGTTTAATAAGAGTATGAAAGACGCGTTAGAATTAGCGTTTGAAAGGTCTGGCGGTGTTGATTATTTGGTTCATGTTGCTGGCGAAGACCCAAAAACGTTTTGTGGCTTATTAGGGCGTTTGATACCTGCCACCGTCGCTATCGCTGTAACTCACAAGATTGATCTAGCGGCAATGATGCAATTAGCAGACACAAACGTGCAACGTTTAAACGCACCCGATACAATAGAACACGAACAATCTAATACCGTTATAGTTGAGCAAGTAGTAAGCGATATTCAACCTATGGATAATAACCCAATGAAATCAAAGACTTAGCGTGTTTATGTTTCACGTTTTGACTTTCCATAATATACGTTATGCGATAACTAGCAGCGCAAGACGTTTAAACGTGCTACGGTTTTACGTGTTTCGTTCTAGGCGTGATAGGGGGTACACCCACCCCCACCCCCAGATTTTCCCGCGCGCCTCTGTCTCTGGACCTGTCCAACGCCCTACACGTAAAAATTTTCAGAAAATTTTTTTTTAGGAAAAATAAATGGCTAAACAAGAAGCACACCCCCAAGAGGAACAGTTAATGCTCAAGCTGTTCAGTTTTAAAGATGATCCGCTTGGGTTTGTGCTGTACGCATTCCCGTGGGGACAACCCAACACACCCCTTGCTAATCACGATGGACCGCGTGATTGGCAACGCAAGGCGCTTTCTCAAATGCGCGACCACATTTTAGAGAACAATCGAAAAGTAACACACGGTAATGTGCCAGAGCTTATGAAACTCGCAAGAGCGTCAGGGCGTGGGATTGGGAAGTCAGCATTCCTTGCTTGGATTAGCATCTGGTTGTTTTCTTGTTTACCGTCTAGCACCGTTATTGTGTCAGCGAACACGGAGCAGCAACTCAAGTCCACAACGTTTCCTGAGATTAGGAAGTGGGCAACGATGAGTATTAACAGCAGGTGGTTTGAACACAACGCAATGTCTCTTAGACCTGCGGAATGGTTAATTGAAGCTCTTAAAGCAACAACGGGTTATGATGATGCGTACTGGTATATCCAAGCACGGCTGTGGTCAGAAGAAGCGCCAGACGCCTATGCGGGTATCCACTCACAGATGGGGATGGCGGTTTTATTTGATGAGGCAAGCGGCATCCACTCAGCTATCTGGCCCGTGGCGCAAGGGTATTTTACAGACAAGACAACACATAGGTTCTGGATTGCTATCTCTAATCCAAGAAACCCCAGTGGTGAGTTCTTTGAATGTTTCCACGGGAACAGGGACCAGTGGAATAACGAAACGATAGACGGCAGAAGTGTTAATGAGAACGACCACACGCTGTATAATGACATCATATCTCAGTACGGCGAGGACTCCGACCAAGCCAGAGTTGAGGTGTATGGGAAGTTCCCACGTCAGGGGGATTATCAGTTTATAGGTCGAGGGGATGTAGACGATGCAATAGCGCGTGAAGCGGTTGATGACCCCGGCGCGGCGTTAGTTATGGGTGTAGACCCGGCACGGTACGGGGATGATAGTGCGGTAATAGCATACCGCATAGGGCGAGACGCATCGTCCATACCGTTCGAGCGGTATAAGAGTTGTAGCATAACAGAGCTTGCGGAACACGTAGCGCGTGGGATTGAGAAGTATAAACCAAACGCGGTGTTTGTTGAGGGTGATGGGGTAGGCGGCGGTGTTGTAGACGTGCTAAAAGATAATAACTTTAATATTATAGAGGTTAAGACAGGGGGCGGCGCGCAGGATAAAGATGCGTATGCCAACCACCGGACAGAGATGTGGGGGCGGGTTAGAGATTGGCTACCAACCGCGTCACTGCCAGCTATAAAAGAACTTGCGGATGACCTGTGTGGGCCGATGTATGACTTTAATCTTAAAGGCCAGCTCAAGCTGGAGCCTAAAGAGAAAATGAAGAAACGCGGACACGCCAGCCCTGACTTTGCAGATGCGTTAGCTGTGACGTTTAGTCGTGTAATAGGTAGAACAGACGCGACGACAGGGCGCAGTAGAAGAAGACAGGTTGCAAATGATATGGATTATGATATGTTTGGATAGTAAAGCGATACCCCCCTTTCGTTTTACACCTCCCTGTTTAAACTTACTCCGGCCTTGCGCCGGAGTACTTTTTTGTGTTAGCGTTCAGAAATTAGTATTATGTTATTATGGAGAGACAACTATGGGCGGTATATTTAGTTCCCCTTCAATTCCTGCGCCCGCACCTGCGCCACCCCCACCAACGCGTTCGGACCCTGATGTTCAAGGGGCTGCGATAGACGCCCGCAGACGTTTGGCGGCAAGGTCAGGTCGCGCCAGTACTATCCTAACAAGTGGTCAGGGTGTGACCGATGAGACACCGTCTACGACTAAGACTTTGCTAGGAACCGCGTAATGGGTGGTGAAGCAACAGGTGGGGGCGGCAATGACACCCAGACAAAGGTGGATAGCTTTAGGGCGTTCAGCGCACCGCCAGCACAACAACCAACTGGGTTTGACGCGGGCCGTGGACCGTCTATTACCGGAGCAGGTAATGGCACAATTAATGACAACGGCGGCGACGACGTTTTAAAAGGTGGAGCCAACGCAGACTTGCTTGGAACACCAGCACCAGCACTAGGCAAGCCTGTAGATTTAACATCACCTTTAAACTCACCTAGAAGTTCATTATCTAGGCAAGCCGCGTTAGCTGGCAAAAGCGCGTTGTTGGGTACTTTAGGTTTACCCGGCAGCGGAAGTTTAACAGAAGAAGAACAAGCGCGGGTAGACGCTCAAGCTAAAGGTTTAAATAAAGCAGAAGAATTAGTAGGCGACACTGGAGGCGCTAGTGTTACACCTGCAACAGAAGGTTTACTAGGTCTTAAAAGTGAAGGTATAGGAATTAAAGGTGGTCGCCCCGGTGTAGCCAGCGCAACTAAAGTTGGTTTTGCAACTATGGTAGGCGCTGCTACCCCAATACCCGGCGCAATAGCTGCGGGACGCGCAATTGATGTCAACACGGACTATGCACTGGGTTCTAAAACGTTTGATGGGTTTACACCAACAGACGGAAAATCTGGTGGTACTAACCCTTTTGGGGGTGGTGGATTAGATAATAATATTATTGATAAATCACCTGAAACAGTTTCTAAACCAAATCAAGTAGCCGCTACCGCGCCCAATCAAAAATCCGCTCTTGAAACGCAAATTGCAAATATAGTTAGTGAGCAAACCCGTTCGGCTAGACAACGCGGGAGAGCCGCATCTTCATCAACAGGCGCAAGCGGACAAGGGCAATATGCCTCAAGAACGCTGTTAGGAACGTAATATGGAAAATGACATTGCCACAGGTGTAATCAAACGGTACGACGCCCTTAAAGGCCAGCGTGGTACTTGGGAGAACCATTGGGAAGAGATAGCAGACAGGGTGATGCCCCGCTACTCTGGCTCTATGCAGTCTCCTGACAGTGGGATAACCCGTGGCGAGAAACGCACTAGCAAGATGTTTGACAGTACCGCCGCGTTAGGTCTTGAACGTTTTGCTGCTGCAATGGAGAGTATGCTAACACCGCGTAACAGTCGGTGGCACAGGTTAAGTGTAACAAACCCAGACCTGTCAAAAGATCGTGAAGTAAAACTGTATTTTGAGCAGACAACTAACATACTGTTTAAACACCGCTACTCACCTAAAGCAAATTACTCTAGCCAACAGCATGAGGTCTACATGGGCCTTGGTGCGTTCGGTACGAGTGCTATATTTCCAGACGCGCATGATGATGGCGGCTTACGTTATCAATCTATAGACTTACGGGAAATACTGTTTGATATGAGCCATCAAGGTATGGTGGACACAAGCTATCGTAAGTACAGCTTGACCGCACGTCAGATGCAACAGCGCGTCGATGTAAAACGCTGGGAAAGTATACCCGAAGCCATTAGTAAAGCGGTCAAGGACCAGCCTGATAAAAAGTTTGAAATTATACATTGTGTTCGGCCTCGTTCAGAAGTTGACCCGCGCAAGATGGATTACAGAGGTAAAAAGTTTGCCTCGTACTATGTCAGCGTCGAGGGTAAACACTTATTGAGCGAGGGTGGTTTTAACACCTTCCCCTATCCAATCAGCCGCTACGTCACTGGACCCGGTGAGATTTACGGGCGTTCACCCGCTATGTTGGTCTTGCCATCAATTAAAGTTCTTAATGAGCAGAAGAAAACAATGCTTAAGCAGGGTCACAGAGTTGTAGACCCCGTATTGCTATCCCATGACGACGGGGTGCTGGACTCGTTTAGTATGAAACCGGGAGCGATGAACCCCGGTGGCGTATCTGCCGAAGGTCGATTGATGGTGCAGACGCTACCCACGGGCAACTTGGCAGCGGGTCAAGAGCTAATGGACATGGAAAGACAAGTAATAAACGACGGATTTTTAGTTAGTTTATTCCAAATCTTAGTGGATACACCAGCTATGACGGCTACTGAAGTGTTGGAGAGAGCCAGAGAAAAAGGCGCACTCCTATCACCTACAATGGGTCGTCAACAGTCTGAGATGCTTGGGCCTATGATTGATCGTGAGCTAGACCTTTTAAATATGCAGGGTTTACTGCCGCAGATGCCAGAGGCTTTGATTGAAGCAGAAGGCGAGTATGACGTGGCCTATGACAGCCCTCTCAGTCGCTCTCAGAGAGCCGAAGAAGCTACAGGCTACTTGCGCACCTTTGAGACGGCTATTGCTCACGCAAACACAACACAAGACCTCAGTGTTATGGACTATTTTAATACTGACGTAATCTACCCGGCTTTGGCTGAGATTAACGCAATGCCTGAGAGTTGGATGAACGGACCAGAACAAATAGAAGCCTTACGACAGCAACGCGCTCAACAGCAACAGACACAGCAAATGATTGAGGCCGCACCCGCCGCCGCAGGTGTAATGAAAGCGTTAGGGTAATGGAACAGAAAAAACGAGACATACGCCCGCTTAAACAAGGAGAGTTTAGACAAAATAAAGACGGAACGCGCTCAACTGAAATAAGTAAGACAGTTACGCACCCTAACATTAACAACGGTGCGCCAACTAACATTCCTTCATTGTATGTAGTTAACGGCAAAGTTACAGAATTTCCTGATGACGACGAAGCGGTAAAAGCCGCACAAGATACAGGTTTACAGTTTCCTAGTTTTCCCGATATACCTTCCGCAGTTAAAGATGCGCAAACGCGCAGCAACGAAGGCGGGATTGCCGCAGGTAAAATTGGTGAGGTAATTAAAGAGTGATAGATCGAGTTAAAAGCTATTTACGCACACGCGCTCAAGATTATCGTCAGGTCTTTTCGGGTGTTCACGGCGAACGGGTACTAGATGATCTAGCTAAGTTTTGCAGAGCGCACGAAAGTACATTTAATCCAGACGCCCGAATGGAGGGCGTACTGCAAGGTCGAAGAGAAGTTTGGTTACGCATTGCGCGTCACCTTAAAATGACTGAAGAAGAACTTTGGTCACATTTTAACCCCCAAGGAGATTAAAACACATGGCTGAAGAAACAGGGTCCGTTGAAACGGGCAACCCAGAAGCAGCAGTAGACGCATCAGTATCCGCATCGGCAACACCCGGTCAACCTCCAGCAGCTACACAAGGCGCATGGATTGACAGTGTATCAGACACGGACCTACGCGGGTGGGCCGAAAACAAAGGACTACAAAACGGCAACTTTGAAAATGTCCTTAATAGCTACCACAATCTTGAAAAGATGATGGGCGCAGATCGTGCAGGTCGTACAGTCACACTGTTAGATGACACATCTACACCAGAACAGACAGACACATTTTATAATCGTTTAGGTCGTCCAGAAACACCCGACGCGTATAGTTTTGCGTTAGGCGAAGGCGCGGACACTGCCCGTCTTGATGGGTTACGGGCCACTGCCCACCAGCTAGGTATTACGGACAAGCAGTTCTCTGGGCTTGCAGAAGCCGACAGCGCGTACTTCTCTAATGTAGTTGAGCAACAGGGTCAGGCAGAACAACTGGCTGCTGTAGACGCGGAAAACGCATTACGACAAGAGTGGGGCGCAGCGTTTGACCAGAACATACAAGGTGTTGAGCAATACGCGGCGCAGCTTGGTATGACAGAAGCACACTTAGTTGGTTTGCGTGATAGCATGGGGCCAGTTGAAGCCATGAAGTTTGTCCATAGTCTTGGCGGCAAACTTGGCGAAGATTCAGTAGACCAAGGTGAAAGCGTCACGGGTGGAATGTTAACTCCCGCCGCAGCGCAACAGCAGCTTGGTGAGTTGTCTATGAACAAAGAATATATGGAAGCGTGGTTAAATCGCACACACCCCGGTCATAAAGCTGCGGTAGAAAAGAAATCTACTCTGGCACGTCAAGCCGCAGGGCAAGCACCATGAGCGCACAGACTAGGTTAGAAGCGTTAAAATTAGCTGTGCAATCTGGATTAGAAAGTAGCGACATTCTTGTACTAGCTGAAGAGTACGCAAACTTTATTGAAGGGAGCGCAACCGTTGTCAAGATTAACCAAACGCCACCAGAAACAGAGATTGTCCCGACGCAGAGTGCTACCCCCAACGAAAATCAACAACAACGGCGATCTCGAAAGGGTCGTCGTTAAAATAAAAAATAACAAACGGGTTGCTTTTTTGTAGTTGACGTAATAATCTTGCATCAAGCGCACCAATGATGGTGTACGAAACGGCTACCTCTGATAACCTTCGGGCCAGTAACCAGCCTTATTAGTTTGGCCCCAAGTTTCTTGGATAAGCCTTCCAGCTCTGTTTTTAACCGGATAGAAGGAAGGCATATTAACCATGTCTAATGAAATCCTCGATTGGTCAGTGATTGACTATAAATCGACAGTAGAACATCTCTTACAACAAAGAGGTTCTAAATTCCGTTCAACCGTTATGGAAGATAGCTATAACGGTAAAGCTGGCGCAGCAGTTAACCAAATTGGTGCTGTAAACGCTCAACTCAAAACAACTCGTCATTCTGACACACCATTAATCGAAACACCTCATGATAAGCGTTGGGTTTATCCTAGCGATTACGAATGGGCTGATTTGATTGATGATCAAGACAAGCTACGCATTATCGCTGATCCAACCTCACCATACGCTATCAACGGCGCAATGGCTCTAGGTCGGGCTATGGATGATGTTATCATTGCGGCTGCTACAGGCACTGCTAAAACAGGCGAAGACGGCACTGTTTCCACAGCGTTCCCCGCTGCACAAACTGCTAGTACTACAGCGGGTGGATTAACTATTGCCAAGCTACGTGAAGCTATGCAGTTGTTAATTGCAGCAGAAGTCGATGTAGACAACGAAGAACTATATTGTGCTATTGGCGCTCAACAGCACGATGACTTGTTAGGTCAAACTCAAGCAATTAGCTTGGATTTCACAACCAAACCTGTACTTGTTGATGGTCGCATTAAGTCGTTCATGGGTTTCAATTTCATAGACAGCCAACGTCTAGCACTCTCTGGTACAGATCGTACCGCAGTATGTTGGGCTAAATCTGGATTGCATCTTGGTTTATGGAATGACATCAATGCACGTATCACTGAACGTGATGACAAATCTTATTCAACACAAGTTTATCTAAAGGCTACCTTTGGCGCTACTCGTGTAGAAGAGAAAAAAGTCGTCGCAATCACTTGTTCGGAGGCTTAAATAATGGCTACTACATACAGTGTCCAAAAAACTAAGTGGAACCAAGATACGCCAACTACACGAATTAAGCCTAATGAACAGGCTGGTCGTGTGCGTGTTGCTTACGCATTAGCTGAAGCATCATCGCTTGCTGTTGGTCCAATTGAAATGTTTAACCTTCCGAATGGGGCGCGTATCCTTTCGGGCGAGTTAATGCATGACGCTCTTGGCGGTTCTACTACAGCTTCTGTAGGCCACGCGGCTTATAAGAATGCTGACGGTACAGTTGTTGCTCTTGACGTTGATGAATACAAAGCTGCGGCGGCATCAACTTCAGTTACTACAGTTGATATCGCTGCTACATCAGCACTTGGTCGCAACAGTGTTGTCGATGCAGACGCTGATGGTATCCCCATCACGGTTGTAATCGCTGGCGCTGCGGCTACAGGAACCATTGAGTTGACAATGTTGTACGTTGTTGACTAATTGATTAGGTGGAGAAGTTTAAACACTTCTCCACCGTTTCTTTACGGGTTAAAGCTAGGAAACACCAATGGCAAGTGCAGTAGATATATGCAATTTAGCTCTTCAACGTTTAGGAGCTAAATCAATTGGAGCTTTGACCGAAGACACTACGGCAGGGCGTGAATGCAACCGTGTATACGAACACGCTAGAGACAGTGAACTTCGTTCTCATCAATGGAGTTTTGCTCGAACAAGAGTTGAAGTAGCTGCGGATTCTGTAGCACCCACTTTTGGTTTTGCAGCCCAGTACACACTACCTTCTGATTATGTGCGGCTATTACCTGCGCGTAACACAGCTACTAATACTTATGCTTTAGGTGGAATTGACCCAAACATTGATTGGCAAATTGAAGGGCGTAAAATTCTTACTAACGACACTGCACCACTTCAAATTATCTATTTAAAAAGAGTTACGGACCCTAACGATTTTGATGAATTGTTTATTGATTTGTTAGTGTCGCGTATTGCTATGGATGTGGCAGAAAAAATAACTCAATCCAACACAAAAAAATCAGACGCTCAAAATAGATACGTTTTGGCTAAAAGAGAAGCTAAGAAGATAAACGCATACGAACGACCACCACAAGAACTGCCCGTCGATGGGTGGGTTGCGGCTCGTTTGTAATGGCAAAAGTATCCGCCATTCAAAACAATTTTAACGGCGGAGAAATCTCTCCGTTGCTTTTTGGTCGTCCTGACGTGGACAAATACAAAACAGGTTTGCAAACGTGTTTAAACTTTGTCCCTTTAATTCAAGGTCCAATAGAACGTCGTCCCGGTATGGGGTTTGTGAAAGAAGTTAAAACAAGCGCCAATTTAACGCGCATTATACGTTTTGAGTTCTCTACTACTCAAGCTTACATTATTGAACTAGGTAATTTGTACGCACGTTTTTATAAAGATAACGGAGCTATCTTAGACGGGGCTAAAACAATCTCTGCGGCAACTAAAGCTAACCCTTGCGTAGTTACAGCCACATCACATGGGTATAGTAATGGCGATGAAATTTTCATAGATGCTGTAGTTGGTATGACCGAACTAAACGGTAAATATTATAAGATTAAAAACAAAGCTACAAACACGTTTGAACTAACCAACATTGACGACGTAAACACTAACTCAAGTTCGTTTACAACATACGGTTCTGGCGGAACAGCATCTAAAACAATTGAGTTAGTAACAACGTACACAACCGCTAATTTGTTTGAACTTAAATTTACACAATCGGCAGACGTACTCTATATTACGCACCCATCTTATACGCCTCGTAAAATATCCCGCACGTCCGACACTGATTGGTCAATAACTGATATTACTTTTACAGATGGGCCTTATTTAAACTCAAATGTCGAAACAACTACGCTAGGTTTGTCCGCAACTTCCGGTTCAGTAACCGTTACTGCTTCAGCGGTGACAGGTATTAACGACGGTAGTGGTTTTTTAGCTACCGATGTAGGGCGCTCAATACGTTGGAAAGACGCAGCAGGTAACTTTACTTTTCTAGGAATTACTGCTTTTACTGACACAACTCACGTTACGGCTACTATTGATGGACCAAACGCGTCTGCTACAACAGCCACTGTAGACTGGCGTTTAGGTGTGTGGTCAAACACTACAGGTTTTCCTTCTGCTGTAACGTTTCACCAAGACAGATTAGTGTTTGGCGGTGGTGTAGATTTCCCTCAACGGGTTGACATGAGCCGCACAGGTGATTTTGAAAACTTTACACCTACTGAACCTGATGGAACAGTAGTTGACGATAACGCGGTGACCGTTACATTAGCTGCGGATAACGTTAATGCTATTCGCTGGTTAGCTGACGATGAAAAAGGTTTACTGGTAGGGACTGTTGGCGGTGAGTGGACTGTTCGCCCTTCAGACGCGGGTGGGGTTACTACGCCATCAAACGTTCAAGGTAAACGGTCTTCTGCCTACGGTAGTGCTAATGTGCAGCCCGTAAGAGTGGGTCGCGCAATGTTATTTTTACAAAGAGCGCAACGAAAGTTGCGAGAGTTAGCGTTTGCGTTTGAGGATGACGGTTTTAGAGCGCCAGACATGACGCTAATTGCAGAACACGTTACTCGTACAGGCGTTACTGAAATTGCGTATCAATCGGAGCCACAAAGTATTGTATGGTGTGCGCTTAACGATGGGACTTTAGTAGGTCTGACATACGAAAGAGATCAAAAGATTATCGGGTGGCATCGTCATGTTGTGGGCGGATACAGCGACAGTGGTGGCACAATACAAGCTAAAGTTGAGAGTGTAGCCGTCATTCCTAACCCTGAAGGGGTTGCTGATGAATTGTACGTAGTAGTTAACCGCTACATTAACGGCGCTACACGCAGATACATAGAATATTTAAATTCTTTTTGGGATGCCACAAACGATCCAGAAGATTCTTTTTTTGTTGATAGTGGGTTAACTTTAGATAACCCAACTACTATTACCGCTATTACTAAAGCTAAACCTTGTGTTGTTACTGCGGGTTCTCACGGTCTTTCAAACGGAGACACGGTTAGAATTACCGAAGTTGGTGGCATGACCGAAGTAAACAAGGGCGTCTATCGTATTGCATCAAAAGCCGCAAACACAATGGAATTGTTTAACACTGCGGAGAAAAAAGTAACTATTTCAGCAGCTACAGCAGCAAATCCTGTTGTTATAACGGCTGTAGGCCACGGGCTATCTAACGCAGATGAAGTAGCTATTTTTGATGTTGTTGGAATGACAGAATTAAATGGTCTAGGTTTTACAGTAGCTGGCGTTACCGCAAACACTTTTCAGCTATCTGGTATTAATGGCTCTGGTTACACCACTTACGTTTCTGGTGGCGACATACACAGCGCCATAGATAGTTCAGCTTTTACTACTTATTTAGCTAACGGTAAAGTAAGGCAACGGGTAACAACTCTGTCAGGGTTAGATCATCTTGAAGGTCAAACCGTATCTATATTATCTGAAGGCGCTACCGTACCTGATAAAACCGTATCGTCAGGCGCTATTACTTTTAGCCGCCCAACTACTAAAGCTCACGTAGGACTAGCCTACACTTCTGATGCGGAAACACTTAGGTCCGATGCAGGAGCTAAAGATGGTACGGCTCAAGGTAAATTAATTCGTGTGCATCGTGTAATTGTTAGATTTTTCCAATCGTTAGGCGGAAAGATCGGTTCTACAAACACAAGTTTAGATTCTTTTCATTTTCGTGAAGGGGGTGACGCAATGGACACGGCAATACCTTTATTTACCGGAGATGTTGAAATTGAGTGGGATGGCGGGTACAGTTCAGATGAACACATCTTTATTCGACAGGATCAACCATTACCAATGACATTGGAAGCACTAATGCCTCAAATGTCCACTCAGGATAGATAATGCTGGTAGTACCTTTTAAAGCAGAGCATTTAGAAAAACTAAAACTACAGGACGCACAGATGTATTTAAGCGGTTGGGTATCACCAGAGCAAGGACAAGCGTTAGAAGCGCACCCGTCCTATACGGCGGTAGACAACGACACACCGCTTGCTGCTGCGGGGGTAATACCCCAATGGCAAGGTAGATCGTTAGCGTGGGCTTTTCTATCCCCAATGGGGCCGCGTCAATTTGTTGGTGTGCATAGAGCGGTTAAGAATTTCTTAGATGCGTGTTACACTCAACGCATAGAGATGACTGTTGATGTTGATTTTCTAGAAGCCCACCGTTGGGCTAAGATGTTAGGATTTAAAATGGAAGCGGAGCGAATGGAAGCGTATTCCCCAGATGGTCGCGCCTGTGCTTTGTATGCGAGGGTCTTATGACAGGCGCAGAAGTAGCCTTAATAGCTACCTTTGTTGGTACAGCTACATCCGCTGTTGGCGCTATTAAACAAGGGCAAGCAGCTAGTAAAGCAGCAAAATTTAACGCTCAAGTAGCAAGCAACAACGCAGTGTCAGCAAAAGCGACATCTGTAGAAAACGCTAACCGTGAAAGAAGAAATGCACTGCGCCGACAAGGCACTATACGGGCTAACATGGGCAGCGGAGCGGCGTGGGATATGTTAGAAGATCAAGTAATGGAAGACGAGTTAAGACTTTTGAGTATAGAGCATGAAGGCGAACTTCAAGCTAGTAACTTTGAAACTCAATTTACTCTTGAAAGAAGCAGAGGAAAAACGGCACAGCAAGAAGGTATGTTTAGCGCCGCAGGTGCATTACTTAAAGGTAGCGCAAAAACTACAGAACGATATAACGCGCTTGCTCCAACTTCAAAACTAAGAATTTTTTAAAGGTAAGTTATGGCTAACAAAATAACTCCAGCAGGTAATGTTAGATTTGTCCCGCAAACTGCTCGCGCCGATGTTGCCTCAATGGGTGGGGGTGGTAAAGGGCTTATTAGCGCGGGGCAAGATATATCCGGTTTTGGTGATTTTGTAGCAGAGAAAACAGAGCGCGACAGTAAAAGCTACGCTGATTTAACTTACATGGAAGGTCGGAGCGAGTGGGCCGAAAGACTGAAGACTAGCGAAGCCGCTGCGGTAGCGGGCGCTGATGGTTTTACTAAAACGGTAAAAGACGATTTTGATACATGGTCGGCTACAAAATTAGGGAGCGATAAGCTTACTTCAACGGCTAAAAAACATTTAGCAAAACAGCTTGAAAGTTTAAAGGGTACTCTGGTCGGGAAAGCAGTAGACTTTGAAACAGTGTCTAGAACACGTTTAAACGTTTTAAATACTAAGAATACGCTTTCTGCTGGCATTAACGCTGCGTACCAAGACATTCAAATGTTTACAGGAAGTCTTGAACAAGGATTAGAAACAATTAAAGATTCGCGTATATCAGACGACGCAAAACTTGAAGTTGAACGCGAGTTTCGCGAAGACCTTGCTTACCGCACATTAGTCGGTGAGGTACACCGTGACCCTGATAGTGTTATAGAAATGCTTACAGGGGATTACTGGCAGACACAGTTAAGTCCAGCGGGATTAAGTCAAATTACCCTTTCAGCTAACAACAAGAAAAATCAATTAGACGCTAAAGCATTAAACCAACAAAACAAAAGTAACACCGCTTTTAGGATAGGAATTAATTCTGTACGTGAAAGACTTATTGGAGGTTTTGGTGTTAGCAGCAGTGAGATGACACAACTTACAACATTAGGGAAGTTGTCAGACGACCCCATAGCTCACGCAAGTTTAACCCGGCTTCATGCGTTTAAAGATTGGCGTGTTGAAGCTAGTAAAATGTCCGTGCCAGAAGTAAACGCTTTTTTAACTGCGGGGCCGCAGCAGGGACAACCAGCCACTGAATTAGAGTTTATGCAAGTTAAAGCTGCTCGTAGTATTTTATCAAAGAAAACTACAGAAGCTAATGCCGCCGGACGTGATATGATAGCCGCACTTTTGCCAGTTGCAGAGCTAGGTGAATTACCTATAAAAGACGTGGTTATGATACAAGCTCTAATCCCAAGTATAGATGACCCTGACGTATTACGCAAAATGACTAATTTAGTAAACGAAGGATTGCACAGAGGTTGGGTAGCTAAAAGTGACTTAACTTTAGCGAATACGCAAGCTTATGTTGCTGCTTTTAGTCTTCATGCAGAAAGAACAGATGGCATTTCTACGGTTGAAGCAGAAACAATAAAGTTGCATAGCGCGTATTTAAAAGAAATGCAAAACGTACTTACTAAAAAAGGCCCGATTTCATGGGCTGCCCAATCAGGAAACATGGATATACCACCAATAGATATTAAATCTTCCAGTAGTTTAAAAGACCGTTTTACTGCTGCAAACGAGGCTAAAAATAAATATGGAGTTGAAAACTATCAATTTTTTCTGCCAGAAGAGCTTTCACAAGTTCAGACAGCAATATTTGAAATGGATGCTAATCAACGCGTAGAATTGTATCGCACTATAGTCGGTACGGGTGGGCCAGACTCGTACAAGGTGTTTAATGAATTAAGCGAAAAAGGAGCTTCTGGTACAGGGTATGTAGCAGGTATGGCTTCCCACGATCAACACTTAACAATTGCTTTAGAAATTGAGCAAGGTCGAAAAACGTTAGAACAACCTAATGGTTCTAAAAATTTACCGTCGTCTGGTTTGCGTGAAGTGTTTAACACAGAAATAGGTGATGCTTTTATGAATATGCCTAATCATGTTAAAGAAGGTATGTATGCTGCTCTTGAAGGTTTGTATGTTAAACGAGGTTTGCCATCAGGTACTGTTAAAATTACTAATAGTGATGTAAAAAAGTTAATAAAAGAAGTTCATGGCGGAACTATTATTCCTCGTAACAACAGCCGACTAGTCTTACCTATAGGAAAAACAGAAGAATATTTTGAAAACGCAGTAACAAGTTTAGATAACGAAGAAATTATGTTGCAAGTCTTTGATGGGGTTGTTCCGGTTAATCAACAAGGTAACACGGTTACTGGAGAAAAATTACTATCAAACAGTCATTTTAGGTACGTTGGTGATGGTCAATATCGTGTGCAACATAAGGGTACTAACAAGTATTTACGCCACCCCGGTTCTAATAAAGTTTTAATAATGGACCTTAACAAACTTGAAAACTACTACGAGAGTTTTGAATGAGTTTTTTACAGAGCAAACCGTTAGACGTTATAGGTGGCGTACCCGGTCAGTGGAATGAAACTACAGATTTTACAGAAAATTTTGTAGCTACATTAAACGATGATAATCTCCGCATGGCAGCTAATGGTCTAGAAGTTGCTATACAAGATGATTACATAGCTAACGCCGCGTCATATTTTGCAGCAACTGGCGAAAAATTATATGAAAATGAGTTGTTTCGCAGCAACTACCTTAACGGCGCACGTCAAGAAGAGGGTAAAGATACAGAAGTAGACTCAAATTTAACGGAACAATACGCTCAATTTGAGCAAGCAAATCAAAGGTTACAAGCATACAGAGAAGCTAACCCAGAAGATAACAGCGTTAAACTTTTTGGTGAACTTTGGAGCGGTGTTAAATCCCGCAGTAAAGACCTTCGGGGGGTCGCAGCAAGAATTGGCGAGTCCGCTGGTATTACTGGTAAGTTAGGTGCGTTCAGCGCAGGTTTAGTAGCCTCAATGAACCCTCGCACTAATTTTCTTAATTTTGCTACGTTAGGTATAGGCGGCGTAGGTCAAACAGTTACTAAGCGTATATTAACTGAAATTGCAGCAGGTGGCGGAATTGAAGCCGTTAACCAATTTACAGGAGTTTCAGAACGCCAAGCGTTAATGGGTGTCAGTACAACAACAGGTGAAAAATTAACACAAGTAGGTTTTGCGGCAGCGGGTGCGGGGCTACTACGAGGCGCTGGTGAACTTGCGCCAGTAGCAGGGCGGGCAATAGAGCAACAAGTAGCACCGCAACGCGCACTTGGACGCGCTATGTTACAAAAAACTAACCAAGTAAATTTACAACAGACGCGTCAAAAAGCCTACGAAGATGCAGTAATTAAATTAGACCCTAACTTGTTTAAACCTTCCGATCAGGCAGCTATTATTGCAGAGCAAAGCAATATTCTGTTTGCCAGAGCAAACCCTTACGGCGACACAGATACTGGGCTTAATTTACACCATGAAAAACTCATGGATGCAATGGAACCTATGCTTAACAAGTTAAAAGCCGACCTTAGTGGGTCTACACGAATGCCTAATACAACACCAATATATACTAAACCAGATTTTGAAGCTGTGCAGGGCGACCCGGCGATTACCGAAATGAATAAAAATCCGGCTGTAATAGAGTACGCACGTAATAAGAACCCTGATTTAATTAACAAGTATGAGCGTTTAAGCACTGAAATTGCAGAAGAGCGTAGACGTTTAGACGATATACGTCAAGAGTTACCGGGGCAAGAAGTCGCGCAAACAATAGGACGCGCTGAAGATGAGTTAGCTGCACTTGAAACTAAGGCAAGAGGCGCGTCAGCTAAGAACAAAAAGAAAATACAGAAAGAAATTAATGCTAAACGTGAAGCACTAGTTGAGCAAGAATTGCGGCTAACTAGCGCAGAAAACGCTAAAGAACGAGTTACTCGTGAGGCGCTTCAAGCTGCGGATAACGAATTACGTGACATTGCTCCAGAGATATCTGCGTTGTTAAAGCAAGGTAGAGACGCGCTACCCCGCCCAGAATTTGCGCCACCTAAGATTAGCCCGTCAGGTCGCGTTGCTGTTGAGGACATTATGCAACGTCAAAAAATTGACGCTGAACGTCCAGCACAATCGCTTGTAAGTGCGCTAGACCGTCACACTATAAATGGTATGCCTTTGCAAGACTACGCCGCAAAAGCAGCTAAAGAATTAAAAGATATAGAACCAAAGTTAGACGAAATGCGTAATACACAAACCGCAGAACACATGAGTTCTATAGATAGTGAAAAAAACACTATAAATTTAGGGCGTGGTATCGGTGATGTCGATTTAGACAACACAATCATTCAGATTACGGACGCAGAAACAGGCGGCACGGTGACACTACGCGAATACTTAGACCAAGGTAAGCAAGATGACGAGTTGTTAAAAGCCTTATCTACTTGCCCAACGGGGATATAATATGTCGTATAGAAATTGTATTGTAGAAAGTATTGGTAGCAAACACGCAAAGCATGAAGACGCTAAAGTGTTACTAGATCAATTTGACAGCCGCGTTAATGAGATGTTAGGTGACGGTGTTCCGCGTGAACGAGCCGAAAGTGCTGCCGCCGCCGAACTAATAGAAGCAAAAACTTTTAAAAACTCAGCGGATCAAGCTCGCCGCATTCGTGACGCGCAGGTACAGATACGACTAACTGACCGTATTATGAAATTAAAAAATCGCCCCGGTAAAGAGTTAACTAAGATATATTCGGAAGTTGAATATGTTTCGCGTGGTTATTTAGGGCGTTTTAACGGTTTAATGGTTGATATGCTTGATAAATACGACACACGGGTAATTGGGGCATTCCGTTCAAAAGCGGGTTTAGACGATTATATTAAAGAGTTATACGGTAAGGACACAAAAAGCACGGCTGCAAAAGGGTTATCTGAAGCTACTAAAGAAATGTACGCGGACTTTGCTCGTCTGGCTAAAGCCGCAGGGGTAGACATGGTAGAAGACCCCAATTTTCACGCGCCTCAAATGCACGACGTTGGTAAAATGTCTAAAAACAGAGATAAGTGGATTGAGGACCATAATGGTGACGGTGTGTTAGATTGGGAACACATGAAACAATTTAACGGCGGGAAAATAATAGAAGAGAGTGACCGCGTTCGTGTTTTAGGTGAAGTACATACAACAATAACTACAGGCGGTTTAAACAAAATTACTTTTGACTATCGCCCAGAAGTAGGGGTAGCCAGCCGTTTAACTAACAAACGTTTTTTGCGGTATAAAACACCGGAATCGTGGTCTAGTATGCAAAGTGAGTATGGTCGAGGAACGTTAATTGATCAGCTTATTGACTACATGGGCCAAGCGTCACGCGATTTAGCTCAACTACAAGTGCTTGGACCTAACCCCTCTATAATGAAACGCCGTTTAGAGGCTGCTGTAAAGATGCGAACAAGCCAATTGGTAGATGAAGCGCAAACAAAAGGTGACCTTAAAACTCAAAAAAAATTGTTACACAGTGTGTCAAGAGATATAAATGACTCAGATAGTGTGTTTGGTTTTGTAACCGGACGTAACGCAGATGTTGAACTTAATAACGTTGGAATTGTTATGAGTACAATACGGACGCTACTACCCGGCGCGCTATTAGGTAAAGCTATTTTTTCTGCTGCACCGGGCGACATAGCTACTATGAAATCTGTGTCACGTTTGTCTGGACACAAAGCTATGTCTCCCATAGCTTCCTACTTAAAAATGATTAACCCAGCTAGTAAAGCTGACCGTGAGTTTGCCCGTCAGATGGGTGTAGTTAATGATTTAGCTTTAGGTAATTTAGCAGCAGCCGAACGTTTTGGTGGCGACCCGTTTGGCCCTAAATGGGCGCAACGACTTACCGAAGGCGCTCTGCGTTTAAGTTTGTTAAGCCATCACACTCAAATGTCCCGAAACACATTCTCATTAGAGATGATGGGTAGTTATGCGCGTAACGTAAACAAAACTTTTGATAAAATAGATTTTAAAGAGAGTATGGAACGTGCAGGTATTACCGCTGAAGATTGGGATATTGTGCGTCAAACAGAATTAACTGACCACAAAGGCGCAAAATTTTTAAACCTTAACGACATGATCCATCGCACAGATATAAGTGCAGACGTAGCAAATGATCTTTTTGCAAAATTTACCGCGTACAATCAGAACTTATTAGAGATGGCAGTTCCTACGTCGTCTGTTGAAGCTAAATCAGTGTTGATTGGTGGCACTACCGCTGGTACTTTTAAAGGTGAAGTGCTTAGATCAGTTGCCGTATTTAAAAATTTCCCTATTACTATAATGATGAAACATCTTGCAGAAGGTATGGCGCGGGAAGGTGCTTTAAATAAAGGTAAATATTTTGTTACGTTTTTAGCATATCTTACCGCTGCTGGCGCACTATCTGAACAAATTCACGTCATGTCCCGTGGTGAAGACCCTCGCAGTATGAACCCATTTACAGACCCTACGTTTTGGCCTGACGCAGTAGCGCGGGGTGGGGGGTTATCTTTGTTTGCAGACTTCTTAACATCCGATGTAAACAGATACGGCGGCGGGTTTTTTAAAAGTTTGTTAGGCGCTCCTGCCGCTGCATTGGATGGTTTTGCAGAGTTAACTGTAGGAAACGCACAAAGCGCACTACAAGGTGAGGACACTAAGATTGTCCAGCAACTTGTTGGAACGCTAAGAAAAATAGTTCCCGGTTCACACCTTTGGTATGTAGATAGAGCCATAACATCACTTGTAGATGAATTTATACTTGAAGATTTAGACCCTAATTTTCAAAACAGAGCAACTAAGAAAATTAATGACTTAGACGAGGAAGGGCGAGGTATGTGGTGGGAAGCTGGAAAACTACTACCTACAAGAGCGCCAGATTTGAGTAGTGCTTTTCGGTAGTATATGATAAGATTGTTTAAACGTAAGGAACCCACACAATGACCATAAGCTCTACAGTAAACCGCGTAAGTTACTCAGGCAACGGAAGCACAACCGCTTTTTCGTTTGGTTACTTGTTTTTCAGCAACGCAGACCTCAAGGTTATTCTTGTTGTAAACAGCACAGGCGCTGAGACAACAAAGACTATTACCACGCATTACACTATTACTGGTGCGGGTGACGCGTCTGGCGGCACGGTTACTATGGGTACAGCTCCTGCGTCTGGAGAAACACTAGTTATTATTCGTGAAGTTGGCCTTACACAAGGGCTAGACCTAGTTGAGAACGACGCTTTTCCGTCTGACCTAGTTGAGCAAGAGCTTGATCGGGCAACAATGATGGCGCAACAAATCAACACAGAGGTTGATAGATCGTTTAAACTGTCTGATGGTGATACATCAGGAGTAGACACAACGCTTCCTACACCTGTTGCCTTAAAAACATTTCGTTGGAACGCTGGGCTAACTGCATTAGAAGAAGCTGATGACCCCGGCGCTGCTACGACTGCGGCGGCTGCAAGTGCGGTTACTGCTTCTACCAAAGCAGATGAAGCAGTAGCCTCTGCTGCTACGGCAGTAGCGTATGCTGTTAAAGTTGACGGCGCTGCGGCGGGTAGTGACCACAGTTCAAAAGCTTGGGCTGTTGGTGGAACGGGCATAACCGACACTTCGAGCAAAGGAGCTGCGAAAGAATGGGCTTCTAATCCAGAAGACGATACTGTTGCTGGAGCAGGAACATTCTCTGCTTTACATTACTCAGCTAAAGCAACGGCTCAAGCAACACTCGCAACCAACTACGCAACTAAAATTAATGGTGCTGTAACTGGTTCAGACTTTAGTTCTAAAGCTTGGGCGGTTGGAGGTACAAACGTCACCAGCACTGGCAGTCGTGGAGCCGCAAAAGAGTGGGCTACTACAACAGGGGCCGCTGTTGATACGAGTGAATTTTCTAGTAAAGAGTATGCACTAGGAACTACTCTCACTACAGGATCATCTAAGCAATGGGCGTTAGGTGGTGGCAGTTCATTTACGGAAGGAACAGCGGTAGCTGGCGGTGTGTTCTCTGCAAAGAAGTATGCAGCTAATGCGGCGGCTAGTGCATCCGTTGCGGCATCTGGGCAGATATATAGTACTGTTGTAAATCAGACAGGTGCAGCTATTTCTCCAGCGTTATCTGCTGATGGCACATACTATCTTTGTGATACATCAAGCAACAACATTACAGTTACACTCCCTGCCATTGGAACAAGTGAAGGTGTTAAGTATGCGTTTCAGAAAACGTCTGCATCTAACTCTTTAATCTTTGCACGATCTGGAACAGACACTCTAAACGGATCAGCTTCTAACATTACTCTGACAGACGTTAATGCACAAATCCAATTCGTAAGTGATGACAACAGCCCTGACAACTGGGTAGGCGTAAACCTTTCACAGATCACAGTAGGCACTGGCTTAACCAAGACAGGCTCAGTTGTTGCTATAGATCAGACCCACCTAAAGCAGACGATAGCCATAGCTTGCGGCGATGAAGTCACAGCTACGGCAGCGGGTACAGCGGTAGTTACATTCCATATGCCCTATGCGTTTACGTTGACGGGCGTTAAGGCTGGGGTGACTACAGCCCCCGTTGGGTCAGTTTTGACCGTCGATATAAATGAGGCGGGAAGTACGGTTTTGACTACGAAGCTGACAATCGACGCTGGAGAAAAGACCTCTGGAACGGCAGCTACGGCAGCAGTCATTGGCGGTGCAGGGCCAGCGTTAGCAGACAATGCTTTGATGACTATTGACGTTGACGGAGTCGGGTCGAGTACGGCTGGTGCAGGATTAAAAGTGTACTTGATTGGATATGCCACATGAGTTTTATAATGCGGCCTATACGGTTCGCTTCAACTGGGTTCATCATTGAAGGCTCTGGGCTGTTTGATGGTAGCAGTGGTTTTTTGTCTAGAACACCGGGGAGCGCAGGAGACAGTAAGACTTGGACACTCAGCTTCGTGGTCAAACGTAGTGAAATATCATCTGCTGGTATACTTTTCGCCGCAGGGAGCGCAACGACTGACGAAACTAGATTAAGCTGGAGAAGTAGCGATGAAATAGAGTTTGTTCATAAGGAGTCTTCATCGACACTGACAAGCCTTATAACAACCCCATTATATCGTGACCCTGCTGCTTATTACCATGTTGTCTGGGCAAACGACCAAACGCAAGCTACTGCTGCGAATAGGAACAGACTTTATATAAACGGTACAGAGATAACTGATTGGGGAACGGAAACCCGCGATGCTCAGAACGCAGACACATTCGTAAATAAAACCGTTGCCCAGAAGATAGGTAGTCGGTCAGGGGCGGGGTCGCTATGGTTGCCTGATTACGTATCGCAAGCAGTTATGATCGACGGCCTAGCACTAGACCCAACATCATTCGGTGAAGTAACAGACGATGGTTTCTGGCAGATCAACGATGCAAGTGAATTAACTTTTTCTACGAATGGCTTCTTAATTGAAGGCGGCACTGATATGGCTGCTGGTGTGGATAGTCAAGCTGGCGGTACTGCTACAGAAGCCGAGACTTCACTGCTATTACACTTCGATGGCTCTGATGCTGCAACCTCCACAACAGATAGCTCAAGCTACGGTCATGTTCCTACGTTCACAGGTAACGCTCAGTTAGATACTGCAAAGAGTAAGTTTGGTACGGCTTCATTACTGTTAGATGGCAATGGTGACTATGTGTCAATCCCTACAGGCGATGAGTTCGACTTTGGAACAGGCGACTTTACGGTTGAGTTCCAAGTCTACTTCAACACGGTGAAGACCGCTGGCAGTTTGGAGTCTATGAACAATATGTTCTGCCGTGGCGACACTGACGCTGCTGGTAATATCTCCATGAGCATAGGTAGCGGAACAAAGCTGATCTGCTATATTGGCTCTGTTAAAGAGATTGAAGTTGCCTTCACACCGAGTGCGGGGCAGTGGTACCACATGGAGCTATCCCGTTCTGGAACAACCCTTCAATGGTTCGTTGACGGTGTTTCTAAAGCAAGTGCAACGAACAGCGAAGATATGGTAAGCACCGAAACAATACTTCTTGGCGCTATGGTGAACAACGTATCTTCTGCCCGTGACCTTGATGGTTGGATTGATGAAGTTAAAGTTATCAAAGGTTCTGCTGCACATACAACAGGTTTCACAGCACCAACGGCTGCATACACTAATCCCGCAACGGCAAACCACTTCACCAAGACAGGCACAATAACCGCCACCAACGATTCTCCGACGAATGGTGGTGATGATGATGAGTATGGTAATTATGCTACGTTTAACCCCTTAATACCTGACACTAATGCAGGAACACCTGTTTACACGG
>Ga0208545_1000090_pt1 | contig 37852 bp, 70 predicted proteins | sample DEB08_DNA_12_FD_185498 | JGI IMG/M metagenome (GOLD analysis project Ga0208545, IMG submission 185498) | Aqueous microbial communities from the Delaware River and Bay under freshwater to marine salinity gradient to study organic matter... | ecosystem: Environmental > Aquatic > Marine > Coastal ... | reverse complement strand
AATCTCTAACCAAATAGAATTAAGTTTCCTCTTGCCCTTCACATCAACACCAAAGCCATTGACATAATAGTCAATGTGCTTTAGCATATCATCTTTCATACTTGTTTTCACACATTCATTGCCTCTTGAAATCATAAGGTCTTTAAAGTGTTCTTCCGTCTTCTTGCCCGCTTCGTATGCGTGTTTCCATCTTCCGTATGTTATTTGTTGCATATTAATCTATTTTAAGAAACTCTGCTTCTGCGTGTTCTTTGAACCAATCTTTGTTCTCTTGGTATTTATCTACCACAGAGTTAATCATTATAAGCTCATCTATAGATGAGCCTTTAATCTTATCTATAAGTTCTTCTATCTTGTTTAAGATGTTAGTCACCATCTGCGGATCAGTATCATAAACTGTGTTGAACTCTTCTCTAACAACCTCCTCCAACATCGTGTTTAGCTTGTTGATTTGTTGCTTTACATTCTGCTTGTATTGCTTAGTCAATCGGAGGCCTTCATTGGCCTCCAATAATAACTGAGATAGCAATACTGTCTTAAGGTAATTTAATTGCATATCATTCATAATATTCTTATTCCGTCTGTTACTTTTAAATATGTTACTTCTTTAGCTATTCTGTTTGTATTTGCAAACTGAGTAGTCGCTGGGTTTAGGTAGTTGGTTTCCCAATCTTTCTTAATAAATAGTAGATTAAAAAGCCAAACACCTTCTGGAGTAGAGTTTATGTATATTGGTATATCTTTATGTTTAGCTACTTCTAATATCATAGCATCGTACTTCTTCTTCTCCAAGAGTAAAGTGTCATAGTGTTTCCTACGACACTTCAGCTCTATTCTATGTTTCTTATGAGGAGAATAACAATCCCATCTACTCATTGGGTTTCTGCTCTTAAGCAAGTCTGGATACCAATTCTTGCTTAACCAATCAAATAAATCTTTTTCTTTCCAACTACTGGTTATACTCATCTATAAGTTGTTTCAATGCATTATAAGTACTTCTAAAGCAAGACCCACAAGAGGTTGGTTGTTTCTTATCATTAAAGACTCTATTGTAAATCTTTAACATCTTTAGCTGGATAGTCTGACTAACTACATTTGTAGGTCTTTTCATCTGCTCCACCAAATAATTGTACTCATCTTCAGTAAGACACTCAACCTTTTTATAAGGGAACTTTTTGTTTAGTGTCTGCTTTCTTTCTGTACAGCCACAATCTTCTCCAGCCAAGAACTTAACTGCTTTCTTAATTCCTGTAGCTGTAGTAATCTTTTCAATGGTATCTCCAAGTCCAGTAGATTCAGAAGCTATGGCTTCTTCTCTTGAGGCTACCCATTCTTTGTACTCTTTAGTACGCTTGTCTAATCCTTCGTAGTAGGTTTCGTCTTTCATTTTGTTTTAGGTTTGATTAGATGGTAATCACCATTCATATAGTCTTGGTAATCATCCATAAATTTGTTGTTTAATATATTCTTGTAATTCTTAATAGAATTGTATATACTCATTAAACTAATCCCAGAGCCATTGGCTATGTCTCTAAGGGATAGGTCTGTCTTAAAGTAAAGCTGTGACAATATAATATCATATCTTTCCCAACTCATTATCTCACTTGACATAGAGTCTACTAAATTATGGAAAGCCTCTTGCTCATCAAACTCAAACTCTTCAAGACCTTCCTCCACATCATCTGTCTCCATATATTCAAAGAACGTATATTTGTTTCTTGCTTTCACATAGTCAACAAACATATTTTTTAATGTAACATAGATAAAGAATCTATTGACCTCATCATCATTGTACATTATCTTTTTCTCATCAGTAACAAGTCTGTGTATCCTAAGATACATTGACTGTACTATATCTTCTGCGATGTGCTTATCACATCCCATATTGATTACCATCTTTATCCAAAGAGTATGGTTCTCAGCTAACTTTTCAAGCATTAATATTTTAAGGTTAGGGTTATCTTATCTGTTTCCCCATAATACTTTTCTAAACTGTTAATGCAAACAATGTTCTGATCTTGTTCATAGACTACTCCTTCCAAGGCATCTAAGAATGCCTTGTTTAGATTGTCTTGCAAATCTGGTTTAGTTGCCTTATATATTTTTCCTTCTTGTTTCTTCTTCTTACTAAATGCTTTTGGATAAGCATACTGATAGTGTAGCTGCTCTATGTAAATCAAAGAGCCAGCAGGGATTATTTCAAATCCCGCTGGCAATTGAGTGCTAACTAACTTAACTATGTATGACTGATAATCCACTATTTTTTTAGGCTTGTAAGACCTACCGCTACGAGTAAACCTTACTGACTGGTGAGACTGTGGTCTCACATTAAATGTTAATTCTAATCTATTCAAACTTCTTTGTATCAAAGTTAACTAAATCTGTGTCTATCACAGAAGGTAATCCATAATCATCTATCTTATAAGAGAACGTATCAAATGGATAGTTCCTTGCTTCTTTACATCTTACTTCTATATATCCCTCATCAAAGTTAGGCTTTAGTTGGATGGCTGTCTCACACTTTTTGTATAGTGCCGATCCAAGGTGACCTGTAGCTTTATCGGTTCCGTGATTAGAATGTATCACAGTTAATATTGTACAGTTATATTTTTGACTCCATTCCATTAACTTCTGTATAACTCCATTAGAGCCTTGTATATCATTTACATCGCTGACTAAATCAGCTACACCATCTATAACAACCAATCCTGGGTTGTCTACTCTTCTGCTTAGACAATAATCTATAAAGTCTAATCTCTTATCGTGATCAAGTCCTCTAAGGCCATAAGTATGATAACACTCATTACTTAGCCCTGTCATTCTTAAAACTCTCTTAAAAACACGCTGGGCGTGGAATCTGCCCTGCTCTGTGTCAAAGTGAATTAAGCATCTCTCATCTCTATGTCCGTTAATTCCTTTAGTATAACCTTTAGAGTTTCCTCCAAGATAAGCTGCACTAAGCAAACTAACAAAGAACGTCTTTGTACTCTTAGGTGGGGCTTGTATAAATACCAGGTTTCCGTATGTGGAAATTGGTGTTGGATATACTGTGCCTCCCATTGTATGCTCTCCAAAGCTTAATGATACTGGAGGATGCTGTATCTCCTCGTTAGGATCAATAAAGAGTTCATTCTCTATCCTTTCCATTTGCATCATCAAGACTTCCCTCTCGTCTGATTCTGTAATGTTTTGCCTTGTCATAGTTATTGTAGTTAAAAATAAAAGTGGGGCATCTCAGCCCCACCATTTATCTCTTAGGTTAGAATGGTAAATCAGCAGCAGAAGCAACTTCTACTTTCTGAGTAGCCGCACCTTTTGGTGTAGGCTTGAATGTATCTACGGTGAAATACATTCCAGATTTACCAGACAACATATTTAGCTTTAGTTGCTTGTTGCCTTGGTATTCTGTGTAGTGTTCTTTCTGAGTTGACACGAAGTCAAAGAACTCTTTTAGGTTTACAATAACTTCACCTTTTACAAATTCTGGTGCAGTTTCTCTTGGGTTGAAGAATCTTAATCCTTCTGCATAGATAGTCTCTTTTGTTGTACTCATTGTGTTAATTATTAACGTTAATATTAATTTTTACCAGCGTGGTGCTGGGTTACCTTGTGTAGTAGCTGCTGCTTTAGCAACTGTTCCTTTTCCGTGATCGTTCGTGGCATCTGCATCTTTTGTGTCATCTATAAGTAGAAGACCATTAAGAGCATACTTCCTTGCATAAGAAGAAGAACTACCAAAGCTTTGAGCAATGTCCATTCCTTTTCTATTTGCATCAACTCCTGCTTGAGCCTTAGACTCTACAGAGTTACCTTCAGCGTGTAGGATAGCCCTTGCCTCAACAAATACTAATCCTCCTACTTCTTTAATCTCATCGGTAATAGTTAAACCGATTTGATACTTTTTTAATAATGGTTTTAATGATTCCAGTATATCCTCTTGGTTTCTGTACTTATACTTGCCAAATGAGTTGTACTGATTCTTTGGTGCTTTTAATTCAGCTTGAATTGCAATTACCCTTTCTTGAAATGTTAATGTTTCTGACATAAATAAAATGTTTAATTATACAAATTTAGTTAATATATATTGATAAATAAAATTATTTAACAATTATTTTCTTTTTTTCCTCCTCAGTAGTCTTATGTAACAGCTTGTAATAGTCTATTTTAAACTGCCTTAGCATCATCTGAGTCTCTTGAAGTTCCATCTCCAAGTTGTTTACATAAAACTGAACTTCATTTAGCCTCTTGTAGTATGAGTTCAATCCTTTCTTATCATAAGCACTTGCCGTGTATAACAAGTCAAGTGCCTCTGCAAGACTCATCCAATTATCTATATATCTAACTTTGTTGAAAGACATCTGACTGAACTACTTGCTTATACTCTTCTGGACATTCTATATCACATAACTCAAATATATAAGTGGTTAGTTTTTCGTTCTCTAATTCAAGCTCTTTATTCCTTTGGAGTAACGCTTCAATTCTTGCTTCTTTATAACTTAATAGGTTGTGACTCATTTCTTTCTTATTTCTAATGTTGGATAAGCATTGTAATATCTTATTTCATCTTGATTTGAGCCATATCGGCTATCTCCTCTTGTCTCTGTTCGCATACCTGTGATGGGATTCAATCCTAAATCCCACCACGGTTCTACTAACTTAGGCATCAGCATTAAGCTTTAATTGCTTGTTAACCTTATCAGCAAGCTGATCGTAATCTACATCTCTAAGATAAGCCATAGCATAGTCCAAACATAATTCTGGGTTACTTGCTAATAATGTCTCAATAACTAATTCTGCTGAATAAGCATCTAATTGTTTGACAATTGATTGTCCGTTTAAAACCTCTTTACTAACAAGGTAAGTTTCGTGATTAGTAAATCCTTTGTAATTTTCTGTTTTCATAATAGTGTTATTTGATTAATACCTTACAAACATATACAATTATAAAACACCAGTCAAGTATTTAGGAAAACTTTAACATTTATAAAACAGAAAGCCCCTCCGTAAAGAGGGGCTATCATCAACAATAACAAGGGAAAAAGGGAAATTCAAGTCCACAAGGCAAACTGTGGGGGTTTGAGATCATCTGTATCAAAGTAGACTGTTTCTCTGTCTACTGCTATACGTTCAACTCCGAAGAGTATTAATTCTTTTATAATAGCCATTCTTTTGCGTGGCCCAACTATTCTTAGTCTTATAGCCTTTCCAACTCTATGGCTGTCTTTAGTTGGAAAACTATTCTTATCAGCATATATCTTGGAAACATATCCAAGTTCTACATTTAAGAACCTTCTTGTCTTATGCACTATCTGATCTAATATCAGAACTGGCTCCCTCTCCATAAAGTTATATCCGCTTCCTGGTTCTCCAGGACTATCAAACATATCCCAAGTAAGGTAATTAAGACCTTCAATATTCTTTCTCTCCTCTGGTGTTAAATCCTTAGTATCCATCTTGGTGTTGCAATAGCAACTTACCTGTGGCTTCATCTAAGTCCTTAATCGCTCTGTAAATTGCTCTACTGTTTTTTTTTACTTCTTCTTTGTCCGACTTAGTACTATCGCTTCCTAAGTTAGTGTACATATTAGCATCTTCAGATAACAGTTGGTCAATTCTCTCTATAACAGTTTTGTTATAGTCCTCTGCTATTCTTAATATTTCCTCCTTATTAATCATACATCAAATATACACATATACCTTATATATACATAATATAGTTTTCAACAGTTGTTAATAAATAAATGAGTGAAAGACTTGATTATTAAAAATAAAACCTGTAACTTCGCCTATATAATAATAGAATGCAGCAAAGCAGCTGACGAGCCTAAAGCGAGGCAGCCCAGTATAAAGAACCAACTGTATAGGGGATAACTATGTTATTCTTTGTTCTGCTTAACAGCAGAGCCAAAGTAGTAACCAAAGATGCTTAGTGCAACACCTTCTACAATTCCTAATAAATGTATAAATATTTCTTTATTAGACTCTGGTACTTCAGTAGTAACCACAGTATAAACCAAGAATGCAAAGGAAAGTAATCCTACAACTCCTGTAGCATTGAACATCCAATCAATTCCATACTTCTTTACTTTTACTTCTCTCTCCCTGGCTGAATCTCTGTCCATTACTTCAAGCTCATACAGCTCTACAAGCTGTCTATGAGCCTCCATCTTATCATCAGCAGACATATTACCATCTTTGTCTATTAGGTTCTTTATAATGCCTAATATGCCTTTATCTGGTAATACATCACCTATAGTCTCAACAATGCTTGGTGCAGTTCCCAAGAGGAACTTTCCAAGCTTAGTGTCTCTGAATGGTTTTTTATCTTTCATTTAGGGTACTATGTTTAAGAGGCTACTGTGTTTAAGAGTTAGTAAGTCCAAATTACATTAGCAACCTTGCTTGGATCTCTGTCAACGTGAATAAACGTATCTGCAATACCTATTCTATTTAAACCCACTTTTAATAATGCTGTTACTATTATATGTCTTGCAGCACTATTAGTGCAAGCTATATCTGCCGCTAAACCTTTTGTATGACTTGAGTTAGAAACCCCACCAACCTTACGGTTGTGGTCTTCCGACCTATAGCCACTTGTTATTCTGAATGGTATATCACATAAAGAGCGTGCTTGGTCAAGTCTACTTAAAAACTCCATATCCATAGCTTCGCCACTACCCACAACATCAGGACTATCAAACTCAGAAAGTTTAAAATATTTCATAGTATCTTACCAATTAACATACTTGTTAGAATCATTATAAGCATCCAAAAAACACCGAACTGAAACATATCCCAAGTCGTTCCGTTCTTCTTTTCGTGTAGCCATAGCTTTAATTCTATAAACTTAAATAGTATTTTATCTGTTAGCTTTCTCATTTATTTTCTTTTTTACAAGGTAATATAATTCTTTTCCTAATAGTCCAAAGAAACCACCTACAAGACCAACCATTGCTGCTTGTGCTACTCCCATTAATGATACAGTTGATAGGGCAGTAAATACAAAGCCACTAATGAATGATATTTTATTGTCCATAGTTTAAATGGGGGCTTTTACACCCCCTTTTATTTAAAATTGATTAGCAAATGCCATATAGATATAAGTTCCACCGTTTGCGTTTATCCAAGCCTCTCCAGAAGTTGTATTAAATCCATCTGAATTAAATGTAGTTTGCCATCCTAAACTTTCGGCTGCTGATAAATCTGGGAAAAGAGACTTGCCAGCACCCCTTGCATTATCTTGAAGCACCCAACTTCCATTTGTATCTGTTCTTTTTATTAATAAAAATGCAGGTTCAAAGCCAAAACCACTAACTGTTGTGCTGCCTCCTGTTCCCGTATAACTACCAAACTTGCTGAATCCTGCAACCTCTGCAAAGCAGTAGGCTATAAATTTATTAGCAGAAAAATTAGTTTCATTATCCTCTCCAAGAACTAAAACACTATCTGTTGGTTGACCAAAAGGTCTGTTTGTTCTTGAATCTAATACTTCTGCGCTTGTGCTATTTAGTATTAAAGAATAGTCTATGCTTGTTAATCCACTATGCCAAACTACCCAATTTCTTGCATCACTTCTATTTTTCCAAATAACTACATTAGGCACGGCTGAAAGCCCGTGTCCAACTGTGTCTCCATTAGCACCATTACCCGTATAACTAACAATACTAAACCCAGCAGCAGGATTTGCACTAACAACAGAAGGAATACTACCGTTACTGTTTATAGCAGGTATTTCTGCTCCTTTCCAGTTCCAAGCAACGTAACTTAAAGGGTTTGCTGCTCCATTAGTTGTATCATAACCTGTAGATGCTAAATAATTACGATTAACTTGAAACCCGTCATTATCAAAAGAACCAAGCAAATCGCCAGTATTTCCTGTTTCTGCAGCAGTAGATTGAGAACTTAAAAATTTACCAGCACCTCTAACGCTATCAAATAAAGCGTGAGGGTTAGTGTCATCTCTATTTTTAATCCAAACAAAATCAGGTTGAAATCCTACACCTGTAACACTCTGCGTACCACCATTACCATTATACAAAACAGTATTAAAACTATCTTCTAAAGTAGGTTCTACTGTTGTAGGGTCAGCAGCAAATGCCATATAGATGTATGTTGAACCGCTTGCGTTATAATCGCCTGTATTCTGTATTGGTTCAAATCCATTCTCGTAAAAATTCATAGGATAAAATCCACTTGTACTTCCAGTATCTTCTTGAGCAGATGTATTTGCATATAAAGAACTGTTTCTTGGATTTGTTAAGTTTCTTTTATTATCTAACATTACCCAAACCCCTGTAGCGTCAGTTCTCTTTACCATTACAAAAGCAGGCTCAAATCCTGTCACAACTGTATTACCACTTGCTCCTGTACCAACATACGAACCAAAAGATGAAAAGCCTTCTACTTCTGCGAAACAGTAGGCTATCACATTACCCTGTAATACAGTTTCATCGTTCCCTGGTGTAAATGTAGAGGCGTTAAAATTAATAGGATAAAATATTTTATCTGAATAATCCCCTGCGGTTGCATCAAACCTTAGATAATTTATATATCCACTTGTTGTTCCTGTTCCTTTATGATATATATACCAATTAGCAACACTATCTAAATCTTTAAGTATAACAACAGATGGTGGTTCAGTAAGTCCGTGTCCAACTGTTTGTCCACTTGTAAGTGACCCTGTAAACTTAACAATACTAAACCCTGCTTCTGTATTAGCAGATACTTGACTTGTTATTGTACCGTCTGTGTTTTCTACTGCTGCACCTCCTGCTTTAAAGTTCCAAGCAACGTAGTCTTCTCCTAAAGCGTTTGTTCTTATATGATTATTTTGTACAATAAACCCATTATCATTTATAGCAGAAACGTGATTTGTTGTTGTAGAATTTTCTTCTAAAGTTAAATCAGAACTTAAAAATTTATACGTTCCTCCTGTACCTATGCCTCTTACTGAATCAATTAAGTAATGATTTCCACTTGAATTATCTCTATTTTTTATCCAAACAAAATCAGGTTGGAAATTAACGCCTGTAACCGTTTTAGGCGAAGTGCTTCCTGTATAGGTAACAGTATTAAAATGCTCACTTGGTACAATAGTAGGTGTACAATATTCTTCTGTGTATAACGCTTCTATTTCGTAAGGTCTTAATGCTCTGCTGAATATTCTTACTTGGTCTAATTGAATACCCAACGGGTCAAAATCTGAACGTAGATTTTCCCCAAAAGTTAATGGTGTAGTATGATTAAATGTAGATAATACTGAATCAAAATCCATTATTAAAGCACCATCCATATATATTTTACAATTACTATCGTTAGTAAATGATAAAACAAAGTGATGCCAAGCATTATCTTCTGTAAAAGGTACGGAATGAATAAGATAATTTGCTCCTCCTCCATACCTATCAATAAATTCAATATTATTTAATCTAACACCTGTGAACGCAATACCATTATCTCCACTTGAATTAGTATCTCCAAAAACATAATATCCACTTGCTGTTTGTTTTTGCCACAAAGAAATAGTGTAAGAACCTGATAAACTATATCCTGTATTAAAATTTCCGTTAGAAGCAAAAGAAGCGGCTTGACCAAATACTCCATCTACATAGGAAATCCCTCTTACATCAATAGCATCATAGTTCCCACTAACATCAGTAGCATCGCCATTTAATTGATATAAAGCAACACCACCACCATCTGGAAATGGATTGTATGAATCTACTGTATTAGTGCAACCACCCGCTTCAGGTGTTTTATTTAATATTGTTTCTCTACCGAACATATTACTTTGTTATTGATTATTACTCTGCTGATTCTTGGTCTTCTAAAATTGGTTGCGGATAGTAATCAAATGTATATCTCATCACTTCTTCTACCGTTTCCAAAACATCAACTTCCGCCTCAAAAGTATCTGATTTTGTGATTATATCAAGTCTTTCAGTATCTATATCTAAAGGAATGTTTACACTTCTTTCAGCAAGCCTTGTAACGTACCAATCTGTTTTAGATAAGTGTTTACCCGCTTCTTGTTTAATCCTTGCTATAATAGCCGCTTTTAACTCTGCAATATCGTGGTTAGGTTTTGTTTCAATAACATTTCCATCTTCATCTAATATATCGTGTGTACCTTCTAAGTCAATCTTTACTATCTTGTAAGTAAATACTTTTTTCTTTTTATCAAAGAATATAGCAGAAAGCCTTTCGCTAATTTTATCGTATTGTGGTGTTACAACATCGTAAAAGCCAAACTCTCTTGGGTCTGCTACCTTTCTAAAGTTTAGGTGTAAGTTTACTCCATCGTCCCAAGTAGAAGGTAATCTTCTATATGTTTTGATATTTCCGTTTGAATCTAATCTTGCTTTCATATTTCTTTATTTACGATAATTGACTAATTGAATATAGGTACACAGAGCCTGTATAAGCTATTTGAATAACATTTGTAGTCCCTGCAACCCAAGCACCACTTAAAATAGAGCCTGCAGGTAGTGTAGGTGCATCTCCTGCCATATAACACAGTTTAACATCTCCTGTTACTGCATTTGAAAAGGTAAGAGTAGTCGCACCTGATATTGTTTTAGTAAACACCTGACCAAGAGAAAAATCTAAATTATCTTGCCCACTACTTAATGCAATGTTTGTTTTGTATTGTACTCCTATTCTGTCTGAATCAATAGTATCATTTGCAATAGTCAATGCGGTTGCTCCTGTTACATCCCCTGTGTGGGTTGCATTAGGTTCAGAGTTGGTTACTGTTACTGCTCCTGTTGTTTGGTCTACTGAAATACCTGTTCCTGCGTTTACCGAGTTTACATCTCCTGTATCATCTGAATACAGTTCTGTAAAGTTGTCGTTAATCCATCCAAAGGCTGTTCTTAATGGAGTACCTGTTCCATCGTTTGCAACGCTTCCTATGTCAATTGTTTTTTTTGCCATTTTATTTTTTTGTTAAAGTTGTGTTCTATCTGCGGTTAATGTAGTTGAATCTCCTGTGAATAATGTACTATCTGCTGAAACTCTAAATGTTACCCAACAAGTTGGAGATGCTATGTCATTTATTGCGTTAGTACTCCAAAATGTATCAGCTCCAAAAGAGCCATCTTGCTCCATTTCACAATATACGCTTCCCCAATTTATTGTGTTTGCCATTCTTTTGCTTTTCTAGATATTTCTTTAGTTTAGTTAAGTTCTTGTCTTTAGGTTTGTATCTTGCTTTCATATCTATAGTACCCAACCTTGAAAGGTCGCATCGTGGTCAGGGTGTATATCATCATTTATGTTAGACGTATATTCAGGATAGCTAGACTGGTTAAAAGACATATAGTCAATAAACCTTCTAGTGTAGTATTCAGCAATATCTCTCTCCTTAGCTACTAAGTAATCTACCTCATCTTTAGATACTACCTCAGAGTTCTCGCTTGTGTGCTTATATATTCCTCCATTCTTAATAGAGTAAGCAGCAAACGGCAAATAGTCCACCATAGCAAAGTGAATAAGCATAGGCTGAACGTAACTGTTTACTAAGTCTAGATAGTCTCCTGATAGCGTTCCTGCAACTATATCTGCAGATATTTTATTATAGAGCTTAGAACCTAGATAGTTCTTAACGTGTATCTCTTGAGCTATTTTTATAAATTGAATGAACTTGTCAGTATCTACATTACCATCTAGGATGCTATTGCGTACTAAGTCTGTTCTTGTTATGAATAGTGCTATTGCCATTTATCTTTTATTTATTTACAAAACCATTTTTAGGCATATCAGTAGGTCTAGTTGCTACCTTCTTGTCATTGGTCTCAGGTTTAAACCCATCTTTTCTTGCTTGGTTTACGCTAATCTCAGCATTAGGGTTAGTAGCATCAGGATTTACACCCTTAGCCATATAAGTCTTTCTCATCCAAAAATGATGACAAGAACCTCCGCCCTTATAAAGCCAAATATCATAAGTAGCAGCACCTCCTAGTCCCCATCCTGCATTAACTGCTTTTTGGGACATCTGTTCAATATCCTCTTTACGGTATATTTTCTTAGCAGATACCATTTTTCTACAGAAATCCCTAGATACATTCTCTCCATTCTTTTTAGTAGTCTGTAATGGTGCGTATTGGTATCTTACTTTGAATCTTAGATTCTCTACCTCGCCATCTTGCTCACTCTTAGCGTTAGGTCTAGCAGAACCAGTAGAAGCTAATCCAATCATCTTGTCAAGACTTTCCTCTGTATCATAGTCTACAGGTCTCTCATCTACAAGCTCCCACTCATCTAAATTCTCATCCTCTCCAAAATCTACCATAAAGTCTGCAAAATCATCACTAACTTTTTGGCTTGACATCTTAACTCCTGTTTCTTCTTCTCTAGTTTCCTTATCTACTACATTATCTAAGTCTGTAAACTCTAGTGGTTGTAAGGTCTTAAAGTATAGATTTAAGGAGATATTATTGTAACCTAGTACTTGGTCAAAGGCATCTATTAAAAGTGTCTGAAATGGTCTTATAACGGTGTTATCCATTAATGTAGAAGCAGTCTCTATCTCATCTGCGTTGTTTCCTAATCCTGATGAGTCTTTAATACCCAAAAGCATAGGACTTACAACCCTATGAGATACCATTATTTTCTTAGAACTCTCATCAGATAAAAATTGGTATTGTTGGTGTGCATCTGATAATTGTACTGGCTCAATACTAGCAGCAGTCTCAGCATTGTCATTAAAAGAAAGTATAAACTTCCCTGAGTTGCTAGAACCTGCAAATTTTTGGTGTATTTTATTCTCTATTAACTGTCTCTCCTCCTCATTAGGTACTCCATTGTTGAAGTTAATAAGCATAGAAGGTGCTAGACCATTCATAATATTGTTTAGATGGTAGTTAGATATTTCTTCTTCTAACTCAGCATACTGTAAACCTCCTTGATAGTCTACTGGAGAGTAGTAATAGAATCCTGCTCTGTAAGGCTTTACAAATAATATCTCAATAGCTTCTTTAGAATAACCAAATGCAGGTATTCTCTGAGGCTCATCAGATGGCTTTATTTTAGTCCAATCCTTAAAGTAGTAGTAAGCCTCTATATCTCCATCCTCATTGCACTTCTCAGCTCTAAGAGTCTCTACAGGCATATGCTCTACTTGTACAATCTTAGACCTATCCTTAGAATAGATTACTTGCATAGCACAACTTCCCATTAGTTTAAGGTCATATACTAGCTTTCTAGTACAGTCCTTATTAAACAAGGTTTTCATTTGTGCATATTGGTCAGGCTTTCTATTAGAATCTGTAGCATCTAGTCCCTTACCATAAATCATCTCTGAGATACCATTGATAATAGCATTATTGGTAGGAGAACCGTTATATCTGTCTATAAGAAACTGATAGTAGTTATTGTCAGCACCGTAAGCTACCCAGTCCTTACCTCTTACCTCAGATACTTTAGGGGAAGTGTAAGTGCTTAGATTAACTATGCTTACCTCTTGCTTTTTATGTACGTTATTATGTACATTTTTATTTATAGCCTTAACTATATTGTTTGCTCTTTTTGTCATAGTATAATGTAATCATTATCAAAGCTATCCTCAGAAATGTAAACATCTTTGTTTACTGAATAGTAGTCATTTGTATCTTGGTCAATGTCTTGGTCTGTACAGAATATCTTGTCTTTGTATATTACGTTACCTGAAACCAAGACTTTCATATCATAAAACCTACCTTCTGTTAAAGAAAAAGAATGAGTAAGGCTCATATACTCTCCTGACTTACCCAAATCTACCACCTCACTAGTCTCTGTGTTGGTGCTATCATCTCTTAGTATCAGAGTACCACTAAGTGCATATTCTCTAGGAATAAACAAGATAGTTTGGTCATCCGTACTTGTAGTTAAGTGTTTCATATATATATAACGTATTATTTATTGCTTTTTGTATTAGATAACAAAAAAAACCCCACCATAAGGCAGGGTCTTAAATATTGTAACTAGATTTTAGTTACGCAGTTGGGTCAATAGGTGTGTAAGTTGCCTCAGCAGGAGCAGCAGCACAAAAGAATGGTGGTGCAGTTTCCTGAGCAGTAAGCGTTAATGTGAATCCTGATAGGTCTCCCATAGCAGCACCAGTAGCAATAGAGCCACCAGTTACCTCAGCTCCGTGTTCTTTACCTACTAAGAAAAAGTTACCATTGTAGTCCTCAATAACTACCTGAGGTCTCCCTGCAGCTAATAATTTGATTTCTTCTTGTGTTGCTTTGTCTAAGAAAGTAAAAGTAGCACTAAGAGTAGACTCATAGAAAGTAGTACCATTTTCTCTAGATGAGTTAATAGCAGTCTCTAAACTAGAGTTCCCTTTGATTTCATATTGGTAAAACTCCTCTGAACCTGAGAATGTAATCTCTCCTGCAGATGGAGCAAGGGCAGCTACTGCACTATCGTAATTAGAGAAGTAGATGTTTTTAAGTCCACCTACCGCACTCTTACAAGGCAATACTCTACCGTTTGTAATTGAACAAGCCATATGTTTTAAGTTTTTTTAGATTAATTAAAAAAGGGCAGGCAGGCTTCTATGGCTTACCTACCCCTTCTATTTATTTAGTTATTTGATTATGCAGGAGTATAAAGAACAATATCAGAACCGATACCGTACTCAACACCTGAAGTAAATCTCATAATTACTCTTACATTTTGAGAACCATCTAAGTCTCCCATATCTAATACTTTTACTTCGTTGTGGTCAGATAATAAACCAGTACCAAAGAATAAGTTAGATTTCTCAGCAGCTACCATAAAGTTATCAGCTAATCCGTTTGCAACAAAGATTTTTACACCATCAAAAGATAATGCTCCGTTGTTCCACCATTGAGTTCCCTCAGCGTTTACACCGTTAGCTCCTAATCCTGCAGCAGCAAATCCACCTAATGCTCTTACATAGGCTCTAGCTACGTTTTGAGATACATATAAGTATAAGTCTTCTTTTCCGTATAATGCAGAAGGGATAGCATCTACTGCTTTACCCATCTCTGTGATTACGTTAGCAGCAGTAATTGCAGTACCAACTACATCTAGTACAGAAGCATCAGCAGTCATTTTAGTTACTAATCCGTCAAACTCTCCTGCGTTACCAGTAACACCTTTCCAGATAGTGTTTTCAGTTTTTTCAGCAACTAATCCTGCAACGTGAGCTACTAAGAAGTCAGCAAAAGATGGAGGTAAGTTGTCATATACAGACATTCCCATTTCAGCAGCTTCCCAGTCAGAACGGAAGTCTTTTTTACACAATTCAAGGTTCACTTGGAACTCCTCAGGTTGTAAGATTCTCTCAGTTAAAGTAACTGTAGCAGTATCAGTAAAGTCACAAGATGCGTCTTTGATTACGTTTGAATCAGTAGCAACTTTTTTGATTACTTCTTTATACTTTACGTTTGGTTTGATTGTGATACCACCATTGTTTAAGGTAGCACCTGATAATAACGCAGCAGCAATATATTCATTTGCAAACGAGCCTGCGAAAGTTGTAGTAATGTCGGTTGTTGTAGCCATTTTTATTTAGTTTATTTTATTTTTGTATGTTAGCAATTCTTGCAAATACTCTGTCTTGGATAGACTGTGGTCTGTTATGACCGAATGTTACTTTCTTAGTTTGAACATTCCCCTCAGGATTGTGCTTTAATGGAGCAGCAGCAGGTGTAGAAGATAATTCTTCTTTTACTTGAGCTTCTACGGCAGCCATATCCTCTTTATCCTTAATCATAGCTTTGATTTCTTCAATCATAGATTTAACCTCAGCTAGTTCTTCTTTAGTAGCGTAAGCCATCTCCTCTTTGTCAGATTCCTCAGCAGCTTCTACTTCTTCTTCCACTACTTCTTCTTCTGATGTAGCTTCTTTAATCTCTTTGATGATACCTTCTGCTTCCACAACTAGAATCATTCCATCCTCTAAAGCATACTCTCCAACTGGTAAGGCAATCTTGTCCTCCTCAGTTACGATAAATACCTCAGCCTCAGGAGCGAAATCCTCTGCTTCAATGATAGTACCATTCTCTAGGGTCATTTGAGCTAACTTTGTTTCCTCAGTAGATTGCTCTACTTGAATCTCCTCAGATAATTCAATCCCTAGAACGCTTTTAATTTCTTTTAGCATCTCTAATGGGTTTTTCATATTTATATAACGATTATTAATATTAATTTTGCATTTTAAGATAGCTTTTTAGCTTCTTGGATAGCTTCTGCAGATAATTTACCTAATTCTTTCTGAGTGTCTTTATAAGCATCCCATTGCATCATAGCATATTTTACATCAGCATTTTTAGTCATATCTACTCCTAATTCTTTACCTTGTCTGATTACATCATTAATCATAATCATAAGATTATTAGGTGCTGCTACTGTTTCAAAATCTTTAGCAAATTGATTAAGTTCTTTAGCTATTTGAGCTTTTTGCTTAATAATACTATTGTATTTAGCTTTAGCTTTATCAAATATAAATACTTTGTCAAAAGCCTTAGCAGCTTTGTTTACCTGAGCAATAGTAGCTAACTCTACCTTTTCAGAGGATAATTCTTGCTTGCTTTCAGCTTGTTTAGTATAAAGTTTAGCAAGTCTTTGATTAACATTTTTTTGTGTGTTCATTTTTATTTATTTATTTAAGATTTACGATATATGTTTCCTATTCCTTGTGCCCATAAAGAACCATCACAACACTTCCTAGAGTAGGTGTTCTCATCTTTACATAGGCATCCTCTAGAACTTCCCTTTGGACTTGTATAGCTTGGTGTTTTATCTTTAAGCATAGCTTTGTGTTTTTTGTATAAAGTATATTATGTCCCATATCTTAGCAGTACCGCCTGTTGATGTCACATCTATTAAAGAACCATTATCTACAAAGTTTTGGTCTGCATAGTATTGGAATACTTGGTGGAACTCGTGTTCTACATTATTACCTTTAGGGAACGCTATATCTACTCCTACTCTCTCATAAGGTGTACCGTTATCTGCATCTAACTGTAATCTAAGATACGTTTGATTAGCATTTGCACTAGAACACTTAAAAGCAATAGTCAATATGTAAACATCATTTAAGTTATCAGCTAAGACTCTTTTGGTTGTGCCATTGTAGTAATCAATACCTGAATAACTTCTGTAAGTATTTGCTGCATTATTAGGTAAATTGATTTTAACACCATCTGCTAGACTTAATTTACTTAGAGATGTATATTGGTCATCATCATATCTAACCCATCCTAATCCACTTCCTACTCCTGATTGTGGATATAGTTTAACCCACTCTCCATTATAGACAGTCCATACTCCTGACTCTGTAGTAACAAATGCTCCCTCCTCAATGTTATACTGATTCCTGATTGCATCGCTATCTACATCTACTTGTACTTTGTATGAAGTGTTTCTAACCATTAAATATGTCTTTTAGCTTTTCTATGATTTGATTAGCCTCTTGCTCCTCCTTAGACATACCTACAGAATCCTGTGGTCTTTCCATCTTATCAGCAAAATATCCTTCTATAGAGAAACCTTTTACCTTGCCAGTCTTTACATAGTTTTCCCAAACATCATCATTGTTCACTTTTACTGCACCCATCCAAGTACCTATAGGTAAATCCATACCATACTTTCTAGACTTGTCGTGTACCTCATCCTCTATAATCCAAGATTCTACTAGAGACAATCCTTTTAACTCGTATTGATGCTCCATAGTAGAGTTGTTCTGATTGCCTGCCATTAAGTACTTCTGAGAGGCTTTTAAGACAGTATCTTTAGAAAAGTATATATAGTACTCATCCTCTCCATTGCGTCTGTATATAGGCTTGTTAGGGATTAATAAAGCACCCATTAAGATACGCTTCTCTTTATTTACCTCAGCAAGTTTAATCTCCTCAGCTTTTAAAGCAACAAAATCCTCCTCTATTGCAGGACTCTCTACTACTGAGATAGCTTCAATTCCTGCTAACTCTTGTTCCTCATCTAAAATAAGTTCTACTATTTTCATATTTATATAACGTATGTTAGTTTGTATTTTGTATTTTATATTGAAGCACTTGATACAATATTTCTCTCTAGGCTCTGAGCAGTTGTTACATCGCTTGCTACTACATAGGCTTTCATAGGCTCATTAGTCTTACCTGCTATAGTTTCTGCTAACTGATTAGTACCTGATGCTCCTACTACATTAAAGCTAGGTGCTTGTGGTGTAGGAACTGATACGCTTGCTCCGCCTCTTGACCCCTTTGCAAAACTTGGTGCTTTAGGTTCAGGTGTTGCCGTTATAGATTTAACGTTTGCTATACCTCCTGCTATAACCGCTGCAGCAGATATAAAGTTAAATGGTGGTGGTGCTGAGGCTAATGCTAAGTTAGCTCCTGCATAGGTGTCTCTAATAGCTTGTACTAATGCAATACCCTTACCAAACTTACTATTTTCTCCTACTATACTAGCTAAGTTTCCTAGAGCATCTGTTACTAAGTCTTGTTTAGCTTGATTAAGCTCTGTGTCTATCTTAACTTGGTCTTGTGCGTTTTGTTGTTGGAAAGCTAATAACTCATTGTTAGCATCTACAAATGCCTGAGTACCTGCTTTGTATTGGTTACGCTTGTTAGTTAGTCTTTCTTCTTCAATTATAGCCTCTTGCTCTGCAGCATTTTTTAAGGCTTCTAATCTTAGATACTCTCCTTGTATTTGTTCAGCTAAGAATTGTTGTTCAGATATTGCTCTCTCAGCACTAGCATCTGCTTGTGATTGATTAAGTTCTAAAGCCTCTCTATTTAAAGCATTAGCATTAGATTGTTGCTCTGACTGGAATCCTGTTATTTGAGCCTCAATAGCTTTCTTTTCATTAAGTGCTTCTTGTAAGGCTGCTTGATTTTCAATGCTATTGTTTTTCTGTGCATCTAGTCTTGCCAACTTAACCGCTATATCAGCGTTCTCTAGCATTTTTACTCTTTGCTCCTCTAATACACTTGCTAGTTTGTTATTTGCTTCTATCCTTTCTGCAATGGTCAAAGTCTCATTATCTCTAATCTGCCTAAGCTGCTCTGCTTGTCTGTCGTAATCCTCTATCAATCCTTGATTGGCTATCCTAGCTAATTCTGCATCCTTTCTTAGTTGCACAATAACCTTAGAATTTTCTAATGCTGCAGTAATACTTACTTTACTAAGATTCTCTACTGCTATAGTTCCAATATTAACTAACTCTCCTGCGGCTTCTACTACATTTTCATATATAGCCTTACCTGATTCAATAACACCGTCTACAACACCATATAAATCATTTTTAGTTAATATGATGTCTGCTCGTAATTGCTTAATCTTATCTTGGTCTTTACCGCCAAAAAATGAATCCTCCCAAGCTAGTTGTGCTTGTTGTAATCCTAACTTAATACCATAAAAAGCTAACTTTAAAGGAGTAAAAGCTATATTTAAAAGATTCACTACTACTTTCCCTAATGCATCAAAATTCTCACTAGACTTAGACACGGCATTATATGTATCTATTAAAGCACTTGATACTTGGTTTAATATCTGAGACAAGAACTCAAAACCCACTGCCATAGCATCTGCTACAGGTTGATTAGTTTTTAAAACCTCAAAGAACGCATCTGCTGCTTTCATTATAAGACCAAAGCCTGCAGCTTTCAATGCAAGTCCTAATCCTTTAATTCCTTTGCCAATGGTTTTTACTGCTTTAAAAGTACCCTTACTTTGTTTTTCTATACTCTTTAAGCCGTCATTGGTTTCCTCAGATGTAGTAGTAACCTCTTTATTTAGTGACTTTATAGCATCTACAATATCTTGTAAATTAGCCTCTGTTTTACCAGTCTTTACTTCTAGCTCTATTGTTTTCTTCTGTGCCATTGTGCCTCTTGTTTAATCTTAGTAAATGTTTCTTTGAAAGTGTTAGGTAAGTAATTCTTACCCTGAGCTATTCTGATATTCTCAGTTTCTCCTTTTACTACTTCTAGTATGTTGAATATATTTTGTAGCATTAGAATAGTTTATTTATGAGTTCTAGCTTAGTATCTCCAGTTATTAGATTTACGTTTATATTGTTTATGATATAATCTTGGTCAAATACTGTAAAGGTGTCATTTAGATTGTACTTGAGTAGAATCTTGCTAGGTAGCTTTGCACTATATCTATATATCCTTGCTCTCCTATCAAATACCTGTGTTATGTAGGTCTTGTAGAAATTATTAAATAAAGAATTGTTATTTATGATAGCACTATTGCCTGACCTATTGTACTCGTCTATTTCAGACCCAAAGTTTAATGACTGAGACTGGTCTGCATTTATATTAGCAGGTCTGTTATATGTAATAATTTGACTATGAGTTCCGCTTGTCCAACTTATAGGAGTACCACTAGCACTCTCAGATACGTTAAAGAATAACAATGGTTTTTCTACAATAGAACTTACCTTTGTAATATCCTCAGCACTAGAGCCTTTGTAATCCACAAACCATCCCCAACCAATATCTGTAAGAGCATCATTTGATATGTTAGTCATTCTCTCATATACTACTTTCTCAAATTCTACTTTAACAGTATAATCTCCTCCATCTAGTTTCTCTCCTCCATCATAAAGCAAGTTGCCATAACCTGTACCTCCATTTATCTCGTTAGTCTTTTGAGCAAAGAATGTCTTAGGCTCAGGAAACTCTAAACTTATTTTCTTATAAGGTATTGCTCTATCTATATCAGTACTGTTTCTGTCTACATATTTTGTTATATCATATCCTAATCCCTCTGCATAGAACTCATCTAGCTTCTCTACATAGATTTTGCCATCTACTAGAACGTAAGAGGTAAGATTAAACATCTTAAAGATATTAGACATAAAGTCCATTACCTTCATATTAGGAATATTGTCAGTTATTATAACTTGACTAATTATAGATTGGTCTTCGCTCCTGTATATCCCATTTTGGATAAAAGAACCTGCCTGATACGGGTCATTTGTTACTATAAACTCATCTACTGACCATTGAGCATCGTAATCTGTTATACCTCCACTAGTTTCTATAACTACGCTTATATCCCAAATAGAATTACCGTCCAAATTGTATTGTTTGCTAAAACTTCCTGTTTGCCCTGATACCGTGTCAAGTAAATAATTTCTATTATAAACACTAACTGTGTACTCTCCGCTACCTATTGGTATTATGCTTAATGTAGCTTGATAGTCTTTTGATTCATAATTAAAGTCATAAGTCTGCAGTAACATTCTGCTTCCATTGTCTGTAAACTCTATATAATCATTACCTGATTCAAATGCAAAATTTTGTACGTTAGATGTCTGAGTAGTACCTGCAGCAGCTGTAATCTGTCCTTTACTTCTATGTAGCCACATATACAACTCATTAAACATAGTACTAGCAAAGAAATCACTTTGAAATGTAAGCCCATACTGTAACCCTATAGCATCAATTATGTTTTTAACTTTTAAAGCAGGTTTAAGGTCTCTGTAGTCTAGTCCTCTATTGCTTTTTGTAGCATCATAATATAAATTTCCGTCATCTGTAGTTGTTCCTGCACCATCATAGTACAACCTCTCAGTATGCGATATAAGAGGATAAACAATGCTACCGCTTACTAAACTACTCTCTAATCCTGTTTTAACCTCTGAGGCATCGTAAGGGTGGTCATAGGCACTTAAAGTTCCTACATCAGATAGCTTGTCCTCTCCAAACAACTCAGGAAGGGTTACAGTATTACCAAAGAAAGTAATCTTGTAAACCTCAGGACTATTGTCTTTCATCTTAACCCCATCCACTCTGATTTTTCCTTTCTTAAATAAAGCGTGGTTTAATTCAATATATCCATCTAGTTTTTTTCTAGCATCTATGCTACTACCCTCAGCTATTGTCGTATTATAATAGTGCTTTAAAACCTTGTTATTATTCTTAGAAGCAGGTATGGTAAATGACTGACTAAAGTCTGTGAATATTTTAGAGATGTCTCTAGAGTTCTGAATAGAGGATGTTACACTAATAGTCTCATCAGGGAATAAATCCATTCTTTGCCCTTGTATGTATAGCTGAATTATATTCATTTATCTAATGGTGTTTACCTCGTTGAAAGCGTAATCAAATTCTATTGTAAAATTGATTAATTTATCATTAAGACTTGTCTTGTATGCTAGTGAACTTGTCTTTGGAATTATTGGTAACACTTGGTTGTTTTCTTTAGTCCAAGCATTTTTAGTTAGCATCAATTGTTGTATAACCTCATTGAACTCCTCCACCACAAATCCTGTATTTAACTTTAATGATTTTTGAGCCTTAAAATTATATGGCATATCTGTAGGAGTATTTATAGAATATCCTATCTCATTATTAGTTATTGCAATCGTATTCTCTTTATAGCTTTCCTTAGATATATTAATACTCTCATCTTTACGCTTAAAGAACCATAACTCCTGTACTACTCCAAATTTGTTTACAAACCAAACTTTCTGAGGTATGTATTTTGCCTCATCTAAATATTTAATTTTAACTGTAGTTGTAGAGCCATCATTGTTTATTATTACAATCTCATCAGGAGATGCTAAAGATGTTATTTGAGTAGTTTGGTCACTATTAACTTCATTCAATAAAGTCATATCTGCTGTATATATATCTGCATCTGCAGTAATCTCAGTGCTATCTGCAGTTAAAAATAATATATTAGCATCATACTCCTCACTATAAATAGTTTCTCCTGCTTTAATATAACTAACTCCTGATGCTCCACCTAATCCTGTAAACACAGGTATGTTAGGATTCTCTCCTAGAGGTACATACACAGTTAAATTTGATTGCATTAATTGACTGCTACCTACTAAATTAGGATTAATTCCATCTTTAAAATATCCATAGCCATCGTATGCTAATCCACTTCCTTGAATTAATGGGAGTATTGCATCATTATTCTCATCTGTTCTAGGTATTTTCCAATCTACCCAAACAGACTGATTCAATGTTTCGTAAGTACCATCAAAGTTTATACTGATATAATCTGAAACAAGGTCTGCAATCTCAAAGTTTATTACATTCTGTCCTGCAGCAGCTTCTTTATACAATGTATAAGTAGGTGCGTTTACATCTTTATTTGTACCATCAAAATTACCTGAGTAAATCCATAGGTATAATGTCGCTGATTTTATTGCCATAATTATTTACAATTCTCTGTTATTACTGGATATACATCTGTATAAGGAAGCGTACCTGTTGCAAATCCAAAATCTTTAGAAACATCATTTACTAAACATACATTTCCAACGTAAGCAGTATTAAATGGAGTCCACAAAATTTCTCCTTTATACCATCTTATATCGTATTGCTTTAATAGATTTCCATAGCTATTTGACATTCTAAATACATTCATTGCATTTAATTTTAACTGATTAATGTCACATAGATAAATGTTTAAATCTACTGCTGAATAAGTACCTGCTTTAATGTAGTCTCTATTATCAAAATTAGGATTCTCAGGTAATACAGCTCCTGGTGGATTAGTATAGCCATCTAGATTACCAAAAGTTAGATATGTAGTTTCCATTGTATTTTTTAATGTTTTAACTACTACATTTTCTAGTGGGTCATTTATGCTTGGATATGCTTTTCCTTGTAAAGGCGTACCATTAAAAGTAATTGTTTCTTGCATACCTGTACCTGCAAGTGAGTTAGGCTTTGATTGTATGTAGCAAACATAGACAGTATCGGTAGGTACTACCTCAGGTATTATCTCACAAGTATTAGTCATAGAGATATTACTATTTAATAACGGAGTATGTACTGTTAAAAATATATCAGTAGGTGTTTGAGCAGTCTTACTAATGTCTATCGTGCCTGTTACTGCATCATTTGTTGTAGTGGTATTTATTTCTCCTGCATCTACTCCTGCTGCTATTAACTCATCATCGTAAACATCGCTTCCAATATATCCTGTTGTAACTGTTGTACTATCCCAAGTAAAAGTGAATTTAGCAGGTGTACCACTTACAGAATATGCAGTAGATAAATCTGCTAAAAAGAAATCATAATATTTTTTATAAATACTTGTACCTACAAATCCATTTTGATTAACAGTAGTGCCACAGCTATAAGTCAAATTTTGTGTAGACTGCGTTGGAGGGTCATTGTTAGGGTCTGTTGGGTCTTCTACAGGCTCAGGGTCAGGGTCTCCCTCCTCAGGTATAATAATTTCAGGCTCTATGTATTCCTCTTTTACAGATAAATAGAATGGACTGCGTGTAAATATTTTTCTCATTATGTTGTAAATTCTAGTAAATTGTCTATGTCTAATCCAAACTTCTCTATAAGCTCAGTTGGTAGATTATCAAATGCTTTCTCAAAAGGCTTAGTAAAAAATAGTGAGGGTTTAATACCTTTCTCATAAATACTCTTTTGTAATATGAATCCTATTGTTCTATAGTTGCCTTTCTTGTATTTTCCTTTCTCGTCTCTTAGTCTTATATTCCTAGCCTTTGCCCATTCCATTAATGGTTGCATTGGTGGCTTTTTATTAGTGTACTCGTATATCGTGTTGTATCGCTTCTTAGTACCACTTACTCCCTTGTCTATAAACTCTCCATAAGGTAGCATATAGAACTCTAGAGAGAATGAGTTAGGACTAACATTCAAATCATATCCTAAACTCCCATACAAATCACTAGAGACATTCTTCTTCTGCTTAGACAAATTGCTCCTAGATTGCTGAATTACATACTTAGCAAACTTGTTTAGAGCTGATTGTGTTTGTTTAAAACTAGCAGACATTTATATCATTCTCTATTATTACATCAAATGTTGCTGCCCAACCTGCTACCTGATTCTCAAACCTATCTCTAAAAGGCTCTATAGAGGCATCTCCTAGTACTTGGTACTTCTCTCTGTATAGTTGTCCGATTCTTAGTTTCTGTATCAGCTTGTTTACTACAGATAGCTGAGTGTTTAGCACATCTTGCTCATTGTCATTACCTACAAATATATCTGTTTCTCTTTCTTTAGACTGGTCTACTATATCCATAGACAAGATACTAATGTTAAACGTTAGTACATTATCTGATGAGGTAACATTATTTACTATCATATGAGACAAAGGAAAGATAGTCTGCTTACTTAGGTCTACTTCTGTTAAGTCTCCTGTAGTTACAGTATTGACATTGACATCACTTAGTAGCGTGTCCTTAATGGTGTCTGTTAGTAAGTAAAATCCTCTTATTGATGTGTTCATTTCATTTTGCTTTTTAGTCTGTTTGATTCTATCTCTGCTTTCTCTTTCTCAAAGGATAGCATCATAAAACACTTATGTACGCTTAATTTAGTGATACTTTCAAATCGTCTAATATCTCCTTGAGCGAGTGCGTAAACTGATTGATACCAACCCCACTTACTTCCGAATTGAGATATTGCACTAAACTCGTCTCCTCCTGCTCCTCCAAATAGTTCATCATAGCTTGTGATAAGTCTATCCCTAAATGGTAAAAAAAAATAATGGAACTTATGACTGCTTCTAGTGGCATATCTTTCATTACCTCTCCATCTCCTGCTTCATAGTCTTTTATAGAATACTTATCTCCATATTTGTTTTCTATTGGTCTGTAGAGAACTGCCATAGCTCTATGCATATTATCCCAGTCTCCTAAGAACGCATCTAAGTCAATGTACTCCCCTAGACTAATATCATCTAGCTTAGGTATAAAGCCATACTCTACACCTTTCATTTTGAACTTAGTTACAAGCTGAGGTTTCTCATTGAACATATCCACCAATATATTGCAGATACCATCTACATCAGCGTATTTCATTTTAAGAGTATCTGATAGCTTTACTCCACAGAATATCTCTATCATCTTAGAAGCTAGAAACTTCTCATCTTGGTTGTTGTCTTGTATTTTAAGATACCTTTGGTACTGGTCTAAAGTAACCTCTGATAAAGAGTCAGGTATTGTAATCTCTACTTTCATATCTATATAACGTAATTTTTAAGGCATTTTAGTTAAAGGTACAAAAAAAGACACCTATTTCTAAGTGCCTCTTTCTCGCTAACTAAACTTACTTATTTAATCAAATACTGCTGCTAGTGATAGCAAGCATACTGCTCCTAATCCAAATACCAATATAAATGTTATAAGGTAGATAATATTCTCAGGGTCTTTTTTAAGCCAATTTTTCATAGTGGTATATTTTAGATTCTATTTCGTTTATAACATATTTTGATAGTAAGTCTGTGATGTCTGTTTTAAGACCGTCTACTGATGTGTGTAGTATCTCTATTTGGTCTCCTACTGGTGCAAAGGAATAATTACCATCGCTACCCTCATCAAACTCATACTTTACCTCTAAGGTAACTCCGTCTATTGTAATCTCTAGTTCACTCATTGTCTGTCTGTATTAAGCGAATTTAGGAGGGATGTTTTTACGCATTGTCATACTGCAACCCTCCCTTAATTCTGTTTTACACTAAAGATACTGTATATCCTTTTTTAACTTCTTCTTTTAGAAATTTATCTAAATTACTTGCTTGAATAGGTATCATTCCATCTGCATTACTGTAAACGGCATAATACTTGTTTTTTTGTTGGTCAAAATGTAAATTAATACTTTTCATAATGTCTGTCTGTTTTAATGTACTAGCTTTATTGCTTTTGTACCCTACAAATATAAAACGCTTATCTGACTTATGCAAGTTATTTAATAACTTTTTTTTATCTAATAGCATATTTACCATAGTTTGGCTTGCTTAGTACATTGTAAGTTGCATATCTGAAAGCATCTATTAAGTGATTGTTTTTGTCTATTGGTATGTTGGTTAGCTTTCCAGTCTTATCCTCAGTCCACTTATAGTTTCTCATCTCTTGAATAAAATGGTCTCCTGATATTTTTAGTTTGTATCTCCTTAGTACATCTATTCCTGCTTGGATAGAATCCCTACCTTTTATAGTTGCTCTGACTTGGTTACCCATTCTCCTAAGCTCATCTATTAGTCTAGGCTCTGCACTATCACAATATATCACTCCATTGATATTAGCCTCTCTAAGGAACTTATTTATGTCTTGGGTAGTCATATGGGTTCTGTAGAGTAATTCTTTAGCATATAGCGTGTCTTGGTCTCTATAGACCTCTACTAGAGTTGTTGGGTCGTTAGTATATCCAAAGTCCATACCATAAGATAAGAACTGAGCTGATTCAGGTATCTTACCTTCTGAGAAATTAAAGATAGTTGCTTTAGACACTCCCTTCTGTCCTAGACCATATATTTGCCAGTAGGTCTCATCTGTTTCTTTTAGCCTCTCAATCTCTGTTTTAATCTTAGGGTCTAGAAATGGATTGTCTTTGTAAGTAGTGATATAGAAATCACAGTCCTTTCTAGTAAGCACCTCATCATAAATAAAGTGATACTCATCTGATGGGTTGTAATCTAGCAAGACTTGTTCCTCTGTTCTAAAGATTAGCTGTTGCCAGTCCTCTTTGTTTATCTCGTTAGCCTCATTGATGTACAGTAGTTGTCTTTTACGACCTCTTACCTTCTGAGGTATGTCTAAGCTAATAAACTCTACTAGGTTGTTCTTTAGATTGTATTCAGAGTTAGACTTATTGTGGTCAGCTTCTGAGTAGATGTTATGTGTTTTAAGGATGTCTAAGAAATCTCTCATTACAGTTGCCCTAAGAGATGGAAAGGTCTTTCTACAAATTGTTATTGTCTTTCCCTCGTGTCTTGCACAATAGTCAAATATAATCCACAAAAGGATGTTATAAGTCTTACCTGACCTAGTCCCACCCTGATGTGCTATAATCTTATGCTCGTTGTTTACTAAACTTCTATAAACCTTATTGGTCTTTATTTTCATCTATAATCTCAATTTCTATTTTAGTTGGAAAGCCTCCATCTATCTGATGCTCTTGTCTTTCTACATAACCTCTGTTCTTACCTTTGGTTTTTAAATAGAATAGTATCTCATTTGTCTTGTTGCCATCTATGTTTTCAAATAGCTTGTTTTCTACATAGTCTATCCTTGCCTCATCTACTTCTATTATTCTTTGTGCAAAGTCATCATCTTGCTCTTTCCAATCATAGAAAGTTCTCCTAGAAATGTTAGCAGCTTCACAAGCAGCAGAGATTGTTTTGTGTTCTTTGTATGATTTTATAAACGCTTCTTTATCTTTCATTTTTGTAAAGTTTGTAAAGTTCTATTTATATAACGCTTTTTATTTTAATCTTAATTTGTTAATATTCCAAAGGTCTCCTAATTCATTCAGAGCAGTTTTAAGACTGGTTATTTTCTTTGCAGGTTGCCAACTACCATTATAGTAATAAGAGTTAAGAGAGCAATCAGATAAAGGTATATCTCTAGTATCATCTTTGAAGTCGTGGGTAACAAATAATACTATTGATTTATCAGTTCTCCAACTATCACTTATTCTCTCTAGTAATAGTCTTTGTCCTGTAGGTATTTTGTTATTTAGCCTCTTGACCTCTATTAGTATGAGAGCTTCATTATCAAACTCTAGTACTGCATCTATATCAGATGGGTGTATCTTTCCATTCTCTACTCCTGAGAAGTCTATGGCTTGCTTTACCTGATTACTGTTTCTTATTAGACTCATACTAACTGCTTGTCTTTCTCATACATCATTGTCACTATTTTATTTAGCCTCTTGATGTTATTAGGACTTAGGTAGTTTAGGTTTTGTTTTATCATAGACTTTTGCATCTTAGTGTGTGGGTTAGTATCTTGGAAACTTTCCAACCACTTATCTATCCTGTCATTGTATCTCCTATAGGTCTCAAAGTTCTTTAGAGCGTGTAAGGCAGTTGCGTGGTCATATGGTTTGCCGTTTGATTTATAGAATCTTGATAACTCTGCTAGAGTAAAGTTTAGGTTATTGTATAACAAAAATGTTAGAGTTGCTCTTACATCTATGTACTCTCTTTTTCTTGTGTGTCTAAAAGGGTCTAATCCTGATAGTTCTTCTAGTTCTCTTGCTACTTCTATAGCGTCTTGTATTTTCTTCATATCTCCTCTTGGTTAAAGTATTCCCTCTAAATAATATCCATCTATATCTACACCATCTATAAAGAATGTCTTATAGGTTTGTATGGCTTTCTCAGTCTTTTGCTCCCCTGAAAAGTAGAAATCATCTGAGCAGTGATATATGCCAATATCTAGGCTTCCCTTTGCAATAGCAATAAAAGTAAAATCCTTAGGCTCTATATTGAATAGATTGCAATAGAGATAGCATTGCATATCGTATGAATATTTCTTTGCACTGTATGGGAATGAGGCTAGGTCTTGAGTACTTTTAAGGTCGCAAATTCTACCCTCTCCTAATATATCAGCTTTACCTCTAAAAGGGAATCCCATTACTTCTCCTATTGCAGGAACTTCAAACTCTGATTTAATTAGGTAGCTCTTTGCAGTCTCATTCTTATAAAAGGCATCAGCCATTCTCTCAGCATCTCTCTTTTCTTTCTTAGTAAATACCTTGCCGTGTTTCTCTTTGGCTAACTTATAAGCCTTAGAGTTCTTAGATTCTACATCTACAAATACTTGGGAGTCAAATACCTCAGGTTCTAGTATAGCGGTGTGGAATAACCATCCGTCTCTTAGTGCTTGTGATTCAGGAGAACCATACTTAGTAACATAAGTGTATGTCTTTGGACTTCCTATTAGCATCTTAGCACTTGAACTACTTAAAGCAGCTTTACTTAAATACCCATAGTAGAACTCATCTGACATCATATTGTCCAGTAGTTCTTGTTTGTCCCATTCTTTTCCGTCTAATAGTCTAATCGTGCTCATTATACTATTGCTTTTAATGACCTGTTATACTTAGCTGCCATATAATCAAACTGCTCTCCCTCATTAGAATAAGCCTTTAAGTAATTATTAGATGTCATATGCTCTATTGCATCTATATCTAGTCCGTTAAACTCGTGATACATTCTTTTAAGAGTTCTAATAATCTTTTGACCATAAGAAGTAGTGCCCATATCTAAGTTACTCATTAAATCTACTGCATCATAAACATTCTTACCACATTCTATATTTACCTTATACTCATTGTTTTTTAATTTAGTAAGTACTCCTTGATAACCTTTGCCATCCATAAGTAATTCTATAGTGCTAGCTAGTTTCATTTTACCTTTAGAATGTTTGTTCCACTCATCAGCTAACTCTAAAGCTATCTGACAGTCTATGTTTCCTTTAGTAGCTAAACTTCTACAAAAGTCTATAGCGTTCCATTTCTTGCTTTCTTGTAATCTTGCTATGTATTTCTCAGATGCTGATGTAGAAATAATATAAGGTACTACTAGCTTGTTTCTTCTGAGTGCTACAAATCTATGCTGACCCTCTATGATTTCATAATTGTCATTCACTACTATAGGAACTTGAATACCTATCTCTAGAATAGATTGCTCTATCTTGTTTACATTGTTGTCGTTAATGTCTCTGTTACTTTCTACAAACTTAAATCTGTCATAGTTTTTAGTTTCGCCTAAATGCCATTTTGTTGCCATAATTTCTGTGTTTTAATTGTTTAATTTAATTATTAATTGTTTTAGTATTTCAGGGTTTGATATTACACCTTGTGAGTTAGGAAAGTTAAACATCACATACCATTTACCATTCCTTGTCTTATCACTATCACAAGATAGTATGTCTCCTTTAGTGTAGTTGTAATAGAAATCATAGTCGTTTTTAACGAATCCTAGTTCTATTAGTAGTTCTTCTGTCATATTATTTACTCGTCAAAAAATTCATTTACTGCATCTATACCCCATTCTGCTGCTAAGGTTATTTTTCTTAAAAGTTCTACATACTCTGTAAAGTCTATATCCGAATGGTCTACTTCTACTGAGTACTTATACTGGTATTGTTCTATTGTTATTCTGTAAGGTTCTTTTTTCATTTCTTTTTGGTGTTAAAGGTTTGGTCAAAACACTGTTCGTTATCGTAATAGTTTACCCAAAAATCTCTGTTTTGACCTATTGATTGAAACTCACACATAACTTCTTTTTCTTTCTCAAGCATTGATTCTGCTATTTCTAAATAAAATTGAGACATTCTAATAGCTATCAAGCCACCGTTAGAAGGGTGTGTATTATAGTGCAAAGTATCTTCTTTGAGTTTTTCTTTCATAAACTCAATCATTTCTTGCATTGGTGTTTTCATATTTCTTTGGTGTTATAATCCTAGCTTCTTTTTGGTTTCTAGTATCTTAATCTGTTTCTCTAGTTCCTTTATTCTCTCATCAGCTTTCCTTGCTCTCTCTACTGCTCTTACCTTATCAGCTAAACTCTCAGAGACAATCCTATCAAAAGAGAATCTCTCATCCTCTAGTGCTTGAATGTATCTTAATTGTCTAAATAAAGCATCTTCAAAAGCCTTTAGTTCTTTACTCTCTGACTTCTTAGTCCACTTCATTATAAGTTCTAGAAGCATCTGCATATCTGCATTGTTCTGCAGCTCTAATAAGTTTCTGTCTACTTTGTACATCTGTCTATTTTTAACAAAGATATTAAATAATTTTAATTACACAACTATCTTTCTTTATAATTATAGTTGTATGGACTTACTATTCCTTCTTTTATGTTGTTAGCCTCTTGGTTTCTTTTCTCCCTCACAAAAGCTATTTCTCTTTCTATAAAATCCTTAGCCTTGTATAGGTCTTGTAGTTCATCATCTTTTTTTCCTGCTCTTACTATGTATTTCAATGCAGAACCTCTTTGAAAATTAAGCTGATAGTCTTGACAGATGTCTATTACATCATAATCCCCAGTAGCCTCATAGTGTATTGCGTTACCTCTCATTTTTAATCTTTAAGTATTTGTTATAATATTTTTTAGTATCTCGGTATTTGTACCCTTTATATATCCCACCATTCCACATTCTAACTAGCTCCTCCTCTGTAGGGAATCTACAATGCTTATTTAAGAACACTTCTTTGCCATAACACATATATAGCTTAAATACTTCCTCAGAGGCTTTCTCAGAGAACATCTGCTCGTGGTAGTAGTTAGTACCATAAATCCTATTAACATCCTTTAAAACGCTTCTCTGTATCTGTAGGATGCCATATGACCTTCCACCATCTCCTATAGAGTCAGGATTGTTATTTGTCTCTACAGTCTTTAAGATAGTCATTATGGAAACTAGTGTAGATAGAATATAAGTCATTACTCAATCTTTAAAAACTCTGCTTCTCCGTGTTCTTTAAACCACTCTTTGTTATCGTGGTACTTATCAATGACTGCATCTATCATAACAAGCTCATCAATAGTAGAAGTAGATATTTTACTTACCAAGTCCTCTAGCTTGTTTAAAACATTAGTAGTCATCTCAGGGTTATTGTCATAGATGTTATTGTAGTTGGTATTGAATACCTGCTCTAACTCTTTGATGCTTCTGTTTACATTATACTTTACTGACTCCTTATAAAACTTGCTGCCTTTTAGTGAGTCCATAGTCTCAATAAGTAACTGAGATAATAGTATTGCCTTTAAATAGTTTAGTTCTGTCATTCGTTTGGATTTATTATTGTTGCCTGTTCTTCTCTTAATAAGTAGACTTCTTTATTGCTTCTACTCTTAGTCCATAGTGTAGTATCAGGACAGTATAGTTGCTCAGTTGGGTCTAGCTTTAACTCATTAAGCCAAAATAAATAGTTAGCCTTAGGGTCGTTTACAAAGTAAATCTTGACCATATCCTCAGGCATATCCATTAGCTTGTCATATTTAAGTTTCTCTAGCATCTTGGTCTCATAGTACTTTTTTCTGAACTTCATTTCTACTACGCAGGGATGTCCTTTAGGAGTTTCTCCTACTGCATCATAGTGTTCAAAACCACCACCACACCAATCTAAGTCCCAACCATCTAGGTTTAAAATCTGTATTACTGCCTTCTCTAAATTATGTACTTTATTTATATCCATTCTCGTATATTTCGTTCAGTTGTGTAATCCATCTGTTAATCTCTTTAGGATTACAAGTACAAGGTTTGTAGTACCTGTGATTGAAATATACTGCGTGTAATTGACATAGCATTTCAAACTCCTCAGGAGCTAGGGTATTCTTTTTGTTGTTCCTAAAGTTTGTCCAGTCTATGTAGTCTTGTTTTGTCATTTTAACTTCTTCCATCTCTGCTAATTGTGATTTTGTTAAGTTTGTTTTTTCTCTCCTCACACCCACAGTCCTCTCCAAATATCTTTTTGGTAAGCCACTTAATTCCTGTGTAGGTGGTAATTTTTTCTATTAAGTCTCCTAGTCTCATTTTTTTCTTTTTTCACGTCTCCGTTGTTGTTTTAGCATTATTGCTTTGTCTCTTTCCTTTTTATACTCCCATCCTGTAATTGGGTGTATTTGATTTTTTATGAGTTCTGAAATTCTGTTCATTTGAATAAGTCTTTTAAGTGCCTCTTTACTTTTCTATAGGTGTTATAAAGTGAGTAATAACTTATGTTAGTCTTGTCGCTTAAAGATTGGAAACTCTCTCCTGAGTCTATTATTTCAAATACCTTTCTATCATACCAGTATAAAGATTCCATTTCTTTGTTTAGCTTATCATACAATACTTGATAGTCTATATGTAAGTCTTGTTGTATCTCTTTTGTGATTTCTTCTAATCCTAGTACCTCTACTTTCTTTTCTTTTCTTTTAAGGTCTAAGAATAGAGTTTGTAGGGTTCTGTAGACATAGTAGTAATTAACCTCCTGCTCATTGTACATTATATCAGTACCTGCTTTTACTAGCCTATCTATCTTAATGTACATCTCCATCACTATGTCCTCAGCGGTGTCAGGATTAACTCCAAAGGATTCTACTATATCACACCAGTCTTGATGCTTTTTAAAGATTATCTCTAATACCTCCATACCGTTATATGTAAACCAAACAACAGACACATTATTGTAATCTGATGGTAAAAATCGTCTTGGTCTACATCGTCTAGGTCAGGCTCTAAGTTAGGATTGTAGTATAACACTCCTGCGGATAATCCGTATATTGGTATAATCTGTATATCTACCCCTACACTTCCAAAATCTATTTGCATATATTATTTTTTAAAATGGAACTTCCTCTTGCTTTTCTTTAAAAGGCTCTATAATATTTCTATGGTTTACCTCAAAACCTACATTATTTATAATACTTTTTAATCTGATTGGTTCGTCTAGACTTGTTGGTCTACCACCTGTATCAATGTCTTTTACTTTCCTAACGTGTATGAGTGAATACATCCAATCTCTAGGGTGTTGTATATATCTGTGTATTACTAGAAAATCATCAGCTCTGTTTACAAACTTTCCACCTCCTTCTACATCACTAGCCATAGGTGGGATAGGATGCTCTGCGTATTCGTGGTTAGCTCCGTGCTTCTTTCTTAAAGCCTCAGTAGCTGCGTGAGTGTTAAGCCATATTGTTATGTTATTAGTCTTGCAGAATATTCTCATCTCGCTTGTTGCTTGGTAATCGTACTCGTGTCCACTCAAACCCTTTAATACGTTTCTGTCTTTTATAAGAGAATTGTAAGGGTCTATAAGCAGTCCGTCATAGTGCCAAGCGTTCTTAACGTGTTGGGCTAATTCTAGCACTTGTTTGTAGGTGTATAGGTCATTAGGTTCTATAAACTTAAAATGGTCATTAATCCAAGATACTCTCTTATCAAAAATATCATCCTCTATTTTATTAATTGGCTTTGCTTCTATAAACTCTACCAGTTTTCTTATCAGGGAGTATGGCTCATTCTCAGAGCTAAATACTAGCCATCTTATACTATGTTTTCTAGAGTACAATAACATTAAGTATAAAATCACAGTAGTCTTACCTACGTTAGCGTGTCCTAGTATTACGTTAAAGTTCCCTTTCTTTAATCTAAAGTGTTGGTCTATCTGTGGAATGTCTAATCTGTAACCCTCCTTAATCTTTCCTGACCTAACGTTCCTTAGTTTTCCTATTTGTTCTTCAAAATTTATAAGCATCTGTCTGTTATTTTTGTCTAAGGTAATAAAAAAGGGGATAAGTTACCCTACCCCCATTAGTTTCTAGAAAGGTAAATCCTCTCTATCAGGAGCAAATGCCTCAGCAGTTACCGCCTCTTGTTTAGGTAAAGAATCTAATTTATCTACTCTCCAAGATGTTAAGTTGGTAAAGTACTTACCTTGCCACTCTCTTGAATTTACGTTAAACTCTACTGCTACTAAGTCTCCTACTTTGTTGTATTGGACAAACTTATCTACTGAGTCAGCATAGTTAGCACCTTTGTACATATTAAAAACGTACAGGTTATTGTACTGTTCCTCTGTCTTTAAGATAAAGTCTAATGACTTAGCACCGTTATCGTGTATCTTAATCTCTGAAATTTGGTCTATCTTACCGTTTACTTTATAACTCATAACTAACTGTATATATAATTTACTATTCTCTCTGCGAAATCTAATACCTCATCCTCTGATGATGGTTTGTCTTTGTAAAAGTTTACTGCACTAGCAACACTTGATTGTCTAATAATAAACTTTTGTACATCATTGGTCTTTTGAACTGGTGCTGCAGCCATAGGAGCAGGTTTGTTAGGATTGTAAATCAGCTTGGCATTACCATACTGCTCGTTTGTTACTTCAAACTCTATCTCATCTCCTATGTTCTTTTTAAACGCTCCTTTAGAGTTAAACGTGAATGTCTCTCCTGTTGCCATAGTTACCTTGTTTCTAGTGAGTATGCTACCATAACTCTCAAAAGTCCCATTAGGCTCTATGTTAGTAATCTTACCTGTTTTCATTTTCTAATTGTTTTTGATTTATTTCTAGTAATGCTTCTAATTCTTCTATCCTACTTTCCATTGATACTATCCTAGCTTGGTATAGTCTTATCAAATCCTCTGTGTAGGTCATATCTCTAAGGATTTAAGCTCTTTTCTAAATAGAGATAGTTGGTACTCAGTTTCTTGTAGCTTTCTAGTGTGATAGTCCTCTGCCCACTCTAGGTTCTTGATGTTTTCTTGCAGGATTTCTGCTAGTTGTTCATTTGTCATAAATCTGATTTTATGGATTAATAATACTGCAAGATATAAAAAATTCTTAATAACACAAAATAATATAAAAAAAAAGAGATACTAAGTTAATAGTACCCCCTTTTCTACAGATTTAAGACAAATGTCAGACAGACACTTCAAATGTAATACTTATTGTTCCAACTCCAATAACTTTTTCTTATAAATTTCTATCATATCCTGTAACTCCCAGTCTTTTAGCTTGACCATAGTTCTACTCTTAGCTAGTAGCTCATCAGCTTTCTCTTGTCCTAAGTGTTTAGCAAATAAGTATTGCTCTCCATAGCGGTAAGTGTTACAGTATTTACATTGCACCTGTACGTTATCCTCATCCCATCTAGTAGCATAATGCTTTCTAGACATAAAGTGTCCTGCGTGCATATCTCCTCCTTTGTAGTTTCCTTTCTTGCCACAAGTAATGCACTCTACTACATCATTCTTAGCATAACGCCTCCTGATATATTCAGAGAATACTCTGTCTAGGTTGTTTACTATTGTCTTTCTGCTTGGTTTCTTAGGCATCTAATATCCGTCTTGGTGTTGTAAGAGTAGTTTACCAGTCTCTAAGTCTAGGTCTTTTATAGCTCTGTAGATAATCCTAGATTTTTTTTTTACTTCTTGCTTATCAGCCTTAGTACTATCTGAACCTAAGTTCGTGTACATAGTAGCGTCTATTTCTAGTAATTCATTTACTCTCTGTATAACACTTTTGTTATAGTCCTCTGCAATTCTTAGTATTTCTTCTCTCATAATTTGACTATAGTATAATACTATATATAGTTTATTGTTATTATTATTTATATATAAATATAATATATATTATAGTATAATACTATATATAATATAATAAAAAATAGGGTTTTTGTATCTTATAGAAAAATAATATGCTAGAAAGTTATTAACAACTTATCTATTTTCTTTCTTAGCACTACCAAAATAGTAGCCAAATATAGACAGAGCAACACCCTCCACAATACCCAATAGGTGTATAAAGATTTCTTTATTACTCTCAGGTACTTGTGTAGTAACTACTGTATAAACCAAGAAAGCAAATGCTAATAACCCTACTATCCCAGTAACATTAAACATCCAGTCAGTACCAAACCTTCTTAGTTTTACTTCTCTATTCCTAGCTGAGTCTCTATCACTTACTTCTATCCTATAAGCCTCTAAGGACTCATTTAAGAGACTTTCTTTCTCATCAGGTGTCAGACTATCATCTCCATCTAAAATGTCTCTTACAACACCTAAAACACCTTCTTTAGGTAAAAAGCCTGATAGCTTACCTACAATCTTTCCTAGCTTAGTGTCTTTAAAAGGTTTCTTATCCATATACCCAAGTTACATTAGCAGGCTTATTAGGGTCGTTATCAACGTGTATAAATGTCTTAGCTATTCCTATCCTAGTAAATCCTACTTTTAAAAGTGATGTTATTATCTTATGTCGCTTCACGCTATCTGTACAAGCTATATCTGCAGCATATCCTTTGGTGTGAGATGAGTTGGCTACTCCTCCTACTTTCTTGTTATGTTCTAGAGTTCTAAAACCACTAGTAATCCTAAAAGAGCAATCAGCAAGAGAGCGTGCTTGGTCAAGTCTACTTAAAAACTCCCTATCCATAGCTTCGCCACTTCCCACCAAATCAGGGCTATCAAACTCAGAAAGTTTAAAATACTTCATAGTATCTTACCAATTAACATACTTGTTAAAACCATTATAAGCATCCAAAAAACACCGAACTGAAACATATCCCAAGTCGTTCCGTTCTTCTTTTCGTGTAGCCATAGCTTTAATTCTATAAACTTAAATAGTATTTTATCTGTTAGCTTTCTCAT
>Ga0208545_1000089_pt1 | contig 37932 bp, 43 predicted proteins | sample DEB08_DNA_12_FD_185498 | JGI IMG/M metagenome (GOLD analysis project Ga0208545, IMG submission 185498) | Aqueous microbial communities from the Delaware River and Bay under freshwater to marine salinity gradient to study organic matter... | ecosystem: Environmental > Aquatic > Marine > Coastal ... | reverse complement strand
TGTCTGCACCACGGCTCGGAGTAAAAGGCGTTACAGGAATACCAATCCGGCGCAACTCTTGCGTCAACGGCATACCAGACCCCTTCTGCTCTATCAAAACCATATCAGGCTCGTACAACTTGTAAAGATCATTTGCTTCTTGCTTGAGTTGAGGGAACTCCCAACGACCCTTAACAGCGTCTAAAAGCATAATATGGTCTTCATTTGTTTTATCTTCAGTAAAAATACCCCAAGTTGTAACAGCAGAGTAATCAGCTCTGTCACTCTTACTAAATGCCGTATCGTAACTTTGAATAATGTAGCTACAGGGGGGCGGATCTTCCTTATTCCACTGCTGCCACCATTCTCTTTTAATAATTGCACCCTCTTCAGCGGTAGGGTTTTGCATATACTGAGCATTCCATTTAGCAACAGGAATAGACGCTTTTACGCTCTCTAACTCCTCTAAATCCCAGTATTCAGGCCATAAAGAGGTGCCAGAAGGCATAATTGCAGGGAATTCCACTATATCCCACTGATCAGCGCCCTTTTCGCTCTGTCTTTTTAAAACTTTAGCCGTTAAGTCCCTAATAGACCACCTAGTCATCACAATAATGATCGAACCACCTGGCTGTAAACGCTGTCTTGGGCCAGAAGTGTACCATTCGTAGATATTATCTAGCGCAGTAGCGCTTAAAGCGTCTTGCTCAGACACAGGATCATCAATAATAGCCAAATCAGCACCACGGCCAGCTAACGCACCCCCCACACCAACCGCGTAATACTCCCCACCGCCGTTGGTACTCCAGCGACCAGAGGCTTTTGCGTCTGATGCAAGCTTAACATCAGGAAAAATGTCCCTAAAGTCATCGCTATCAATTAAATTCTTTACTTTTCGACCAAAACCAACAGCTAATTCAGCCGTGTGAGTCGCTTGAATGATTTTTTTAGTAGGATCTCGGCCCATAAGCCACGTTGGAAACAAATAAGAGGCAAATTCGCTCTTAGTATGACGTGGCGGCATATTAATAATAAGCCTTTTTATCTTACCATCTGCCACAGCTTGGAGTTTCTCAGCATAAACCTTGTGATGACGCCCCTCAATAAACTGAGGCCACACATGATTTACAAAAGCCATGAAATCTTTTTGTTTTTCAGCCCTATCGTCCAACGTTGTTAAACGCTCTAGCATAGGAGCTACTGTAGCAAGTTCCTCATCCGTTAAAAAATCTGTAAACTTGCTAATTTCATTCATGACATCGAGCTTAGTAACCTACCAATTGCACCATCTAAGTTAGAACCTGAAGTCGCACCGCCCATATTAAATTGTTTTGGCATTCTTAAAACAGGACTTACAACTGGTGTGGGTGGTACTGGATCTGGCGTTACAACTGGTGTTGTAGGTCTAATAATTGGGTTTAAATCAATCGGCCCAGAAGAACCGCCACCTCCGCCAACAACATCAATAGGAACACAAGTATTTGTATTTGGATCTAATTCAAAGCCAGGCTGACAAGGGTTATATGGCTCATCAAGTCCTTCAGGAGATCCTTGACCCCCTATATCTTCTTGATAACCTTCAATTGCCTTTGACATTTCAACATTATTTCCATCACTATCAAAATAACCTTCATCACCTTGCATATCACCCATGTAACTTACAGTTTCACCAGATTTATCGCTAACACCTTGGGAACCTACAAAATTACCGTCTTTATCATAAACAGGATTAAATCTAGTAGCACCAGTGCCAAGAATACCTGTAGCACCACCTATACCAGTGCCAAGTAAACCAGAACCGCCGCTTTGACTTATTACTTGATTAATTGCTTTTTGTTTTCTGGATTCTGAAGTTCCTAGTAAACTAGCTCCGGGAAGTAAGCTTAAAAGATTAAATTTGCCCTTATTTGCCTCAATGTCTTCTTGATTCTGAACACCAGCTTCCGCAACTCTCATAGCTTCTGCTTGTTGACGATAATTTTTTGCGCCTTGTAATGGATCGTAATCTGAAGGTAAACCAATATTAGATGGAGAAGAACTTAAAGAAGCCTCTAAAGTGCCAAAATCTGTACCCATAGGCTCTGGAGTGTTCATATCACCAAGCGCAGCTTCTCTTCTGTCCATAGCAGGATCACCAATTGGAGCGCCCATTGTTGCCTCTGCTAAAGCAGGGCCTGTCAATTCTGGAATAGACGGAGTGAATGTAGGACCCTGTGGATTTAAATTATCTGAAGCTCTTGCAGCAACAATAGCATCTCTCGCAGATTCATCTAATTGAGGTGAGTTTACAATACCTGTAGCAACCTGTGATGGATCTTGCATTCCAGTTGGCGTTTGAGCATCAAGTCCTGTAAACGCGCTTGCGCCAGTAAAAGGATCACTTTCCATATCAATGTTATAACCAAAAGTAGGATCTTCAACACCAACGCCAACACCGCCTAGGTTATCTGTACCCATATCAATATTTAAATCGCCATAATCAGGCGCTATAGGCGCACCTAAATTTGGATCTATGCGACCCATATTCATTGACATAGAAGGCGCATTAGAAGTTAAACCCTCAAAGGTTGGATCGTCAGGCGTAGGCTGATAACCAGGAGGCATCATATCGGGCCTCACAACGCCGCCAAGTAATGAAGAAACGTCAGGCATATTTACGTTTGTGCCAGGAATATTTACTGAAAGATTCGGATCGTTGTATTGATTTAAAAAAGCCTCATCTAAAGTATTAACACCAATATCATCTGTCGCAATATTAGAAACAGGCACACTTGAGGCTGAAGTAACTGGACTTGGAATATCTGTAAAACTATCATTAAACGTCGCTAGATCACGACCGTCTTTCGTATCCATAAAGGCATCAACTAAATTACTTCTCGCTATCGCATCAGCGCCGCCTAAAGGTGACATCATCTCATTAGAATCAGCAATTGCTGCCGCTTCTTGCTCTTCTGCAACTTGATCAGCTAAAGCATTTACAAAACCAATATCAACACTGTTACGATCTCCACGACCGCCATCTCCAGGGCCACCACCGCCACCGCCAAAACCAAATCCTTCGCCAAATCCACCATAACCACCAGCGCCACCACGGAAAGCAGGTACGCCCCCCGGACCAGGTTCGCCAGTACCGCCAGATGCACGAAGCATCATCTCTTCACCAGGATTAATATACGCTAACCTATGCGGCTCTCTGCCAATCATCGTACTGCGCGGAACAGCTCCGCCGCCCATCATCGCTAAAGGAGGCATCGAAGGCGCACCGCCACCAATACCACCAGCCATAGGATCTTGAGCAGCAGGTGTCGGAGGAAAAGATTTATTCATAGATTGTAAATACTGGCTGAAAGTCTTGCGACCACCAGCATCACCGCCAAAAGATTGCCCGTTGCCAGCAGTAGGATTTGTAGGATTTATTGGTGGGGGACCCATCTGAGGACCCATTGGAGGAGGTGCCATCGGAGGTGCCATTCCCCCACCCATCTGTGGCATCGGAGGCATAGGCGGAGGACCCATGTTTGGTTGAGGACCGCCAAGTGTTGGTGAAGGGGGACTCATCGGACCCATTGGGGGTAATGCCATGCAAAATCTCCGTTATGTAAAATATTTAAAACATTCTTAACAAAATATTAAAATTTAATCAACACATTCTAGTAAACCATTTTTAATCATACTATTCGCATAAGTGGTTCTTGTGCAATAATAATAATTTTTGCCGTTCCATTCGCACATCTCAATAGCAGATCTACGCATAAAAGCACGCTCATCACCAATGCCAGATATCCTATGACGCGATTGCATCACAGGAACAACCTCCTCTGGACCTTGAGCCTCGAACTCAAAAGAATTGCCATAATTAACACGGTATCTAGGCATCTACTTCCCCATTTTTACTTTGTTCAGTACCGTATGGACTTATATGGGATAGGTCAATGTATTTTTTTTAAAAAATTTTTTTGTGGTGTCAAGGTACTTGCTGCTAACTCTGCATTTTTTTGTGGTAAATGTTGGTGGGGAACTGAGTGTAAGGTGATCTGACCGATCGATTGTCAAATAAGGGGTATACCCGAAAGGCTCCGCCCCGACCCGACCGATCGACATAGAAGCCTAGGGTACCTTACCAGAACAATTGTGCGGGTCACTGAGTGGGATAACGTGGGATTAATGTATGGATATACACAACCAGCTTAATCCGGGCTGTATGGCGAATAAAAAAAAGACCGCTGTTAAGCGATCTTTTTCTAGTGTTTTCGGCCTTCCAGATTATGATCTGGAAAGCTCGGTTATTCTATTTTGCCACCATTCAAAAATGTCATCTGGTAGGCTTGCCCAAACACTTCCTAAGCCTAGTCTATTATCTGGCATCAAGCGAGCACCAGTTGATTGTGTTTGATACTCGCTAAGTATTTCGTAGCGTGCCAAGTCTTGACCGTCGCCGTATGAATTGCCATTCGCTTGCATGGTGTGAGTGACTACCGCGCCGTCTGATAGTCGCGCTCTAATCTCAGATATTCTGGCGCGGATATTGATTGCCGTTGTACCTGTTGCGTTCATTAGGTCGTGAACATCGCAACCACCATTGGAACGGCACATTGAATAAATCAAACCAATCCTAGATCCAGATCTGAACACTTGTTCTGGTGTTGAGATTGTCTCAGAACTTTGACCATTCTCAATTCTATTTTCAATAGTGTGGTGAACAAGGTTAATTAGGAACAAAACCCAATTGATAATCTTATCCGCTTCAATTGTACCGCTTGCCTGTCTGAATTCAATTGTACCGTTTCGCCAGTGATTAAGATTGATCACTGAAAACTTGCCTGTTGTCGCGTCGCGTAATTGCTCAATGGTTCTAGCGGTGTCTAGTCTGTTTGTTCTCATTACGTTACAGTAACGATTGCTTGTTCGTGAACTAGGGAACATTGAATTGATTATTGGTTGAGCGTTAGCATATCTAGTCATGATGTCTTTGACCGCTACCGCGTCCATTGGATCACCAAAGAATTCAGACCCACCAATGAAGCGACCAGTTCTTTCAGTGTATTGGATACTTCTACTTGCTAGATCTGTTGGGTTGTTTCGTAGCGTTTGAGCGTTTGAGATGTGAACGTGTAAACCACATTGTCTGTTTATTCTACAACCAATGTTTTGCAATACGCGACAAACTTTTTTAATGTAATCAAATGAGAAGTCACAAACTGGTAATGGTGGCAATACGATTTCACAATCGACGCTTGGTGTTCCATCGGGTTTAACGATGCAACCATTAATTTCATTGTGTCTTAATGCATTTTTAATTTCGGTTATGCTTTGACCGCTTGTTTCTATTTCTATTCCATATGTAAACATTGTTTAAACCTCCACTTTGTAAATGTTGTTGTTGAATGTAATTTTAATATCGTATGATTTTAAATTACTAATTACGCCACGAATAAATAAACCGTTGCGATTGGTTGAACTAATCAATTCATTAAGTGTCGACCCTTTGAGTATCATTAGGTAAATTTTTGTTTGTGTATCTGTTCTCATTTTGTTCTTTCCTTTGTTTTGTTGTGGTACAACCTTAATATCAGCATTTATGGGAATTGCAAGTGCTTTATGGGATTTAATGGAATACGAACAATTGTTCGGGTTTTGATAAAACTCAAAAAATTGGTTTTTTTAATTATAAGGAACGTGTGTGTATGTGTGTATATGTATGTATATATGTGTATATATAAAAAGGGTCGGACTGATTAAAGCCCGACCCCGATCCGATCCCGATCCCGATTGTTACGAATCCCGATACTCTTGCTTGTCCCAGCAATCCTCGGCTTCAGCCCGATTCATCTTGCCCGATTGCATAGCGTCTGCAATCCAGTCTGATTTAAACTTACTGGGTTTACCATAGCGTGAGTCAACCCGAACATCTCTGAAATGGCGGGAACGATAAAAGTCCCCGCCAGCGTCATCCGATGCCTGAGCAAGCGCCCCATCATCAAGACCGAAATCTTTATATCCTTCTTCAATCATTCTATAGTAGTTATGATTAGGCTTAGAGATTTGTGTCTTATCTTGCATCATGTACGTTAGCCAGCCGTGATTAATCTTGCGTCGTGTGTACAGGTGAGGATATCCCTCTAATCTGTCCAAAGCTTGCAAGCACTTACCCGTGATAGACCAGAGAACAACGGGAACAACTCCTCCATCTTCTGGCACAATGTCAGCCACTCCTCTAAATACGAGGCGGTAATTGGGCAAATAAAATCCGCCCATTGGTTTGGCTAGGGGGCAACGTGCCTCCATCGCCCTCCTATTTGTATTCATACCGTAAGCCATGTAAAGATATTTAGTTTCTAAAAAGCTCATGCTACCAGCTCCCGCGCATCTTCAATAAGTTTATCGTTGAGGGCTTCAATATTATCTCTGCCAATCTTTTCCAAAACAATACAACGCGCATAGCTTGGGGAACAGTCGCCATCATGTGCAATGTACTTGGCGAACTCAGCAATTACGAACGAACGTAAGCGACCTTTGTTGCTTAAGTTCTCCTTAATATAGGATTGATTGCGTCTGTAATGCTGTTCACCTAGATACGACCCATCAAGCCAACATCTAAAAAATCTTCTTGTTGGGCTGTTGTCGTCAGTAATAATTGTATCTTCTAGATCTCTTCTAATTTGTTCTTTCTTTGTCATTGTAATGATTCCTTTTCTTGTGGTGTTCCCACCCTATCCCATACATTTATAACTGTCAACATAAAAAAACACATCAACCAAAAAAAAATTAACCTGGGTAACTTCGAGCTGCACGAGGCTGCTGGCTGCAAGAACACGAACAATTGTTCGGGTTCTAACCGGGCCGCTGGCGCTGCAGTAACCACAGGTAGACAAAATACCGCTGTAGGTAATCTAGCTGCCTGGGTAACCGGGGGACTGCAGCGCCAAACCCGAACAATTGTTCCCGATTCGGCCCGGTTCCCGCAGCAACCGCCTGGGTAAAAAAAACTACAGGTGTAGAAAACACAGCAGTCGGCTAGGCAGCCGGGCAATAACCCGAACAATTGTTCCGATCCGAGGCCCGATTCAAGCTGCAGTCCTGGTCCCGCCCAGGTAAAACTCCGGCAGCCAGGCTGAATCCGGTTAATATCCCGAACAAATGTTCGGATGGCCCGCTGCTTAAAAATAACGCTTGGTCCGGTGCAGCTAACCCGAACAATTCATCGGGTTATACCCGCTGCTAAAGTCCCGATCCCAGGCAAAAACCCGCATAGTTTCGGAAATCCCGAAGGTTATGTCCCGATAACCCGAACAATTGGGGGCCTCCAGGGGGTCGTCCGGGCCACCCCCGATTGTTTTCCCGAACAATTCTCTACTCTGGATTACAATTCGTTATAGGGATTGTTTCGTGATTTATGGTATTTTCTGAATTTTCGCTGGGCGTGACATCCACCATGCGTGTTTTAGCACGATCCATAAACTCTTGCAGTTTAAGGGCTATGTCTTCTCGGCTCATAGCGTCCAAATTTTCGTGCGTGACGTGGCTTCTATTGACCATAAGCCCCGTGACCTTCAGGCGAAGCTCTTCTGCCTTTATAGCGGCTGAGTAGTTGCCTACGTTCCAAGCTTCATCTCGAAGTCTTTGCATATCCCGAACTGACTTGGTGACTGTGACACCGAACTTACTTTCCAGCTCCATCCGCATTTCTTCCATCCGTTCTTTTATTCTCGGATTGTTGAGAAGTTGGACGGCTGATACATTTGCGTTCTTGTACCCTGCAGCTCTGGCTGAGGCAGTTTGTGTTAGATCTTTATGCAAGTAGTTATCCAGGAACTTTTGTTGCTGTGGTGATAATCTTGGCTCACCTTTTCTTGACTCACCGACTTTAGACATTTCAAACCTCGATTATGTTACGCCCCGATTATCGTTGTTATTGGCTACGAGGTCAAGCCTAACTATTCCCATACCTAGCGATTAATTGACAGCCTACACTTACGTTAAGGGGGGTAAGGTATATACCCCCCCCTATAAGGGGGGTAACGCAATTAACGTAAAATAAGTGTTTGATTTCATTACATATTCTACGTTAAATGGCACTTTTAACGTAATTAACGTAAACGGCTAAACCATTGATTTAATTCAATATTCTACGTTACGTTAACTGCGTTAAGTTTTAACGTGATTTTTTTTAACGTAAAATATTGTTTAAAAACAATGACTTAATTTTTAGCCAAAAAGGGCTTTACTTCTTGGAAGGTGTGGGATAAGTTAGGCATTACCACAACAAGAAAGACGATCATGTATTGTGATTATTGTTTAACAGATACGGCTAAGAAGACAGGCAGCTACAATGCCAGCACTTACGTTCGAGGATATAGTAAGGTCAGGCATTACTACCGTTGTTCTAGCTGTAAAAGACGTTGGACGAATGACAGGCCAATGGCAGTTAGACAGAAATACTTTTCCCCTTGGGACAGCTTTACTTGGGAGTGGGATATTAACGAACCACATGAAGGAGAGAAATAATGACATTTGAAATACTTATTACATTGTACGGATTATTTTTGATGTTCTATATGCCTTACGTTTTGATCAAGGTTATTAGAATGAGGCGTGAAGACAGGCGTCAATACAGAGAATTTATGAGGAGGAAGAACAATGCCTAATTGGGTAACAAATGAAGTAACGTTTACTTTTGACATGAGCCATCAGAAAAATAAGTTCATGAAGCTAGTAACATCTGATGATAATCCATTTGATTTTAATAAGATCATTCCGATGCCAGAGGTGTTTAATCGCCTTTGCACCAATGGAACGATTGCCAATGAAATTTGTTGGTGCGATGACAGTAAGCCAAATGGTGTTGGTGAACAGCTCACTGACTTGGATTTAAAACGTTTAAAGAAGGAGCATGGCACCATTGGTTCTTATGATTGGTGTTGTGAGAATTGGGGAACTAAGTGGAACAGTTGTGATGCGACAGTTGATTGGGAAGACGAGGATGGTGTTGAATTTATTTTTAACACCGCATGGTCAGCCCCGACACCGATTGCCCATTTTCTGAAACATAAGTTTGAGGGCGTTAGGTTTCGTTGGTTTTACCGAGATGAGAGCGATATGTTTTGCGGTTATTTAGATGATGATATTGGAGGAGTATAAGATGAAATTAGAACTAAAAAGTATTAAGCACGCTCAGTGGAAATCTGAGGAAACTCATTGTTACAATGCTAATCTTTATGTTGATGGCAAGCCATTTGCGATTGTGGGTAATCATGGTCAAGGCGGTGCTGACAGCGAGGATCAAGATCCAAGGTTTAAGGGCAATTGGTCAAAGAAGCTTAGAGAGGTAGAGCAGTATTGCCGTGAAGCATATAAGTTCAAAGGTTATAAAGACGTTTGGATTAACGGCAGTATGGAACACGCTTGCCATGTTTTGTTGGAAGATCATTTGGAGCGTAAGCACTACAGGCCGTTTTTAAAACAGATTTGTGGAATTACTGACGGCAAAATGTGGAGTTATGGTAAGAGCGATACTGTTAAGCCTACTAAAGAGAACATGGACAGACTTCGAGAAAATGGTGAAGTGTTCTTGAATGAGTTGCCAGAAGACGAGGCGATTGCAAAAATTAAAGCAACCGCATACGTTCAGAAGGGAGAGGCCACATGATAGTTGAATACACATTAGATGACTTTGATAAGTTGTATCATACAAGTTGTGAGAGCTTTTATGGGAGCCAATGGAATAGATTTGAAAGAAATAACTCTAGTTATGAGAAGATAGAGTTAGATCCCGATAAGAAATACATCATGTATTGGTTGTCTCAGCACGAAAAATTAACCGCGCTTTTAACGATGAAAGTTCTGAGTGCCAAGGGTTTTGAAGCTCATATGTTGTGGGATATGTACAATAGCCCCAACCCCGATTGGTGCATTATGACCGACTACAGATCAAAGAGTTGGCGCCTTCAAGATGAGATGAATGATGCTTAGACACGTTGATCTTTGTTCGGGTATTGGTGGCTTTAGCCTTGGTTTTGAGTGGGCTGAGTTGTCCACTCCCATATTGTTTTGCGACACCGAGCCTTGGTGTCGTGAGATACTCGCAAAGAATTTTCCAAATGTACCCATAGCTACAGATGTAAAGGAGTTAGCTAATGACCCAGAAAGAACTGTTCCCGATTGCGACATCCTCACAGCGGGATACCCCTGTCAGCCCTTCTCCGTCGCGGGAAAGCAAAAAGGCACAGAAGATGACCGCCACATCTGGCCGTACATCCTTAGAATTGTTGCACAAAAAAGACCGACTTGGTGCGTTTTCGAAAACGTTCATGGTCACATTGCCTTGGGTCTCGACCAGGTGCTTGCTGACTTGGAAGCCGAAGGCTACGCCACGCGGACGTTTGTTGTTCCAGCTTGCGGTGTCAACGCTCCCCATCGAAGAGACCGACTCTGGATTGTGGGCAACGCCCAACACGATGGATCATCTACCGCCAAGGTCGGAGGAGTCAACGAAGAAGATGCAAGAGGGTCATCGCAAGGGCAGATCCAGACCGAGCAATCTTCGAGAGCAAGTGGACGAGAAGACGATGGATCTTTACGTCAAGAACTGGCCCACCCCAACGGCATCGGACGTGGAGGGGGGAACAGCGCAGGACGTGGAGTTGGAGAACGGAACGTTCAGTCGGAGGAACAAGGACGGAGTTCGGTGGGGCGTGAAGCTGAGAGATGCGGTGAACCACGCGGAGAAGATGTGGCCGACACCGAGGGCGAACAAAGTACACCCGATGATAACGGAAGAGAACAGGGAGCAGTTAGCGAACCGAAACAAGTCCAACCTAGAGGAAGTAGTAGCAGGTCATATGTGGCCAACACCAGCGGCAAGCGAGGGTCGTCAGGGTTATCAGGACAGGACGAGGGGCAAGAAGGGTTCACAGAAGAGCTTAACAACAGAGGTCATAGATGCGGCTGGGGGCAGACAGAAAGTATATGGTCAGTTGAACCCGACGTGGGTAGAGTGGCTTATGGGGTACCCAGAAGGGTGGACAGATTAAAAGGGCTTGGCAACGCGATTGTGCCACAGATAGCAATGAACATAGGATTAGCAATAAAGGAGCAGATAAATGGAAATAAAATCTAAATACCCCCAGGCGTTAATTGATAAGGCGCACGATCTTGCGTTTCGAGGTGAGCTTTCAAACAAAGCTATCGCTGCAAAGCTAGGTTTAAAGCCTAATCAGTTGCATTATATTATTTATAAATTAGAAGATAGTGGTGCTTGGGTTAAGGATATGAAGAAGATTATGAAGAAAGCTTCGAAGCCTGTTGAGCCAAAGAAGATAACAATTACAGAAAGTTTCTTAAACTTTTTTACCTCTGAGGGTTTAAAATGAACATAGTTGATGAAGGTGAGAACTGCCATTCCTGTATGGGCAAAGGTTTTTATACCGAATACGATGATAGGATTGGTGCATATATTACTGATTGCTGTTATTATTGCCAAGGCACTGGTCACAGAACGATTATTGTTCGCAAGAACAAAGAGTTAGATAACGTAGTTAGTGTTGATTTCAACACGCAGTGATAAGATGATTTAATTTTTACGCTAAAAGGTTTGTTGTGGTGATGACCTGTAGAAGTTTGCATCTTTAGAAAAGACGCCCTGATTTTTTTTCTTTCACGGGGCGTCTTTTTGCATTTCAAACGGACGCTGCGGGCAAACCCGAACAAATATTCGTTATATTTTGTTGCTTTACGGGATTTTTTTATGTATCGTCGGTATTAAATCATTATGGAGTGTTATTATGGATCCATTTAGGCCTAAACAAAAACCAGATATGAGTAATTACGCTCAATATGCAAATGATATTTTAAAAATGTCTGTAGGTTTAATGGACATGGATCCTCGTTATGATGCTAATCAAGATGGAGTTGTTAATACACAAGACTCAACTAGAATTCAGCAGATGTTTCAAGAAGGAACTCCATTTAGTTTAGATCAAAATCCAGTAGATCAAGGTATAGGGACAGATTTTTCATCTTTACTGCGTGAAAATCAAGCAACTGACCCAGCAGAGAGAGAAAGGTTACTTGAATCTTTAATAGGTGATAGAGATTATCAACAGAGAGTAAAAGATATAGCAGAAGGTGGGTCCCAAACACAACAGGAATCAAGACAAAAAGCTCAAGATTTGGCTTTACAACAAATGGAAAAACCAGAGCCAACAGCAGATTTTTCAGCATTAAGAGGTTTTTTTGGAGAAGAGAAGTTTCCAGGATTAGGTGGCGAACTAGACAACTTCGGTCCGGGTGGTGTTGATCCTCGTACTGTAATTGATACTAGCCCACAACAGCCACAGCAACCTATTACTAAAAACCCTAACATCGAAGCAGGGTACTACGACTCACCAGAGTATAAAGAGTTACGAAATTATAGTGGCGCGGATACAATGGATATGCTACCTACTGGTTCTAACCCTTACTTTGGATCAGGAGGTAGCAGCAGTGCTTCAAGCAGAAAGACTAGATCATATGAAGATTATTTAAACAGAACAGGAAACACAGGTTACTTACGAGGCGGTGTTAATTATAAACAACCTGATGCCTATACTGATTATCTAGCAGAACAAGAAGAAGGTAGGCTTGGACTTGAAGGTGTAGAGACTGGTGACGGTAGGTTACCAGAATTTAACACACCAGTCGCTGATATGGATCCTACGCAAATAACTACTAAGGAAAATATATTAGCCCCAGATACTGGACAAGCTGGCGGTAGTCCACCAGCGGCTACAACACCAGCAATTTTAGGCACAGAAGTAGTACCAGCTAATCCTACTGCTCCTCCAACAACTTCAGCTCCTCCAACAGAAACTCCGGGCATTCCAAATCTATCAGATGGTATTGGCGCTCAGTTAAGACAGTTGTTTCAGCAATATATGGGAGGCGGGCAGAGAAACAGGAACAATTATTCTAATCCAATGCAGCAGTATAGAACTGCGGTTACTGATACAGATGAGTACAAAGCGTACAATGATTACGCTAGTGGTTTAGGGCCAACTGAAGAGCAAAAAGCAGAGCTTCAAAGATTACAATCAGCTTTCGAAGGTACTGATGCTTACGGTCAGTTTAACCAGCAGAGACAACAAAGAAGAAATTATATGCAGCCACTTGGCTATGGTGGAGGTTACGGCAGTGGTTATGGTGGTGGTTTTCAAGGAGGCTTTGGCGGTTACGGAGGTGGTTATGGAGGGTACCAACAACCGTCTTATCAACAGCCTTATTATCAACCGCCAATGCAACAACAACCGTATTATGGTGGTGGTATTATGGGCGGAAGTTCTTATGGTTACCCGAACAATTATTCGAGTTATCAGCAGCCGTATCAACAATCTTATCAACAGCCGTATCAAATGGCACAACAGTATCAATCTTATGGTAGCAATCAGCAACCTTACGGAAGTGTTCAGCCGCAATATCCAGCGCAATTTAGTTCTTATGCGTCGCCATTTGCTAATTCAATTAGGTAATTATATGTTATAACCTTCTTTTCTGAGGTTTTTAACAAAGTCATCTAATTCTTCCCTGGCTTCCCAGAGGCGTAATCTTACATTATGATTTTCATCATTTCTGTTTTTGTCTTCTTGTAGTCTATCTACTGCCCGACGCAAAAAGTCTAACTCTGCATTTTGCGCCGGATGTAATGATTTTAGTCCCATTTTGCATCACCCTTTAAAACAATGGCATTACCTACAATACCAGTTTCAGCGTATCTTGTGGCTTCTTTGTTCCAGGGTAGGTTAAGTAACAGACCTTCCTCATTAACCAAGACTTGAATATCTGGGTCACTTGGAGAGTGTACCATTTCAACAAGACCACCCACAATCTCTTGAGCTTGTTTTAACGTTGGTTTTGTTTCTAATGTTTCGAATACTTTTAACATCTTTACCTCCTTTCGTTTAATATGGGATTATTAACACATACTCCCATTGTTGTCAATGATTTTCTCTTGCAGTTCTAGCCTCGTAGATACCCTGAGACATAACACCAATCTTAGTTCCTAACCATTTTTTAGGACCAGTCTGAGACAATTTGTAAGTATCAATGCGACCTTCTTCTTGTAGAGCTGTAATTGTGTTCTTTATAGTAGATGAACTAACTTCTTTGAGCGCTAAGACGCATGGCTCTGTGGAAGAACTAACACGGATTGCTTCATAGGCTCCATCATCACTACCGCCTTTGGTTATCGCCATTCCATGTTCCTCGCACATAGAAATAAACTCATACATATACTCAAGCCTTAGTCGCACTGTTGTAGAGAGAGCTAAGTTTCTAATGTCCACGGACCTATCTTCAAGAAGGCCACTGCTTTGATTCCTTATAAAGTGTCTGATTTCTCTGTTTGCAGGGCCATTAGATTTAACCACAGCACCATCAAAGACAGAATTACGAGTATATGTAACACCTAGGTCTTTACACCGCTGACGCCCCATTTTCTCGTCTACTTGCCAGACGCTAAATGCAGAGCGCACACCATCTACAATCGCTGATGTACCTCTAATTAGGTTACGAGCCTGTTCAGGCGTTGTAATCACGTCGTTGTCTCTAATCTTAGCCATGTGGTGGTTTACCATGACAGTCGCACCAGTTTCTGTAGCTAACTGTGCAAGCATACCCATAAATGCAGCTCCTGCCGCTGGGTCAGCATTGATGTCTGCATGAACAAACGATGCCATCGGATCTGCAACAAACAAAGCCAGGTTATCTATCTCAAGTATTTGCTCATATAACCGCTCAAATTCTGGAGCCATAATGTATGTATTGTCTACCTTTTGCATCATTGGAAACACACCACCCAAGTTTGGCAATGGCAATACACGCAAATCATGTTGGTAATCACTTCGAGCGTTTAACGGATCAAGCCTTTCAATACGTCGATGCAGCTCATCCTTATCATCCTCCGCTGACATCAATACAACATTGCCATGATTAGCTACAAAGCCACCAAAAGAACTCTGCATTGATTCACCAGATGCAACCTTCATTGCGAGATCTAACGTCATCATACCCTTACCACTGTCACCAGCCGCTGCAAACACAACTGGAACGCCAAGAGGTATTGTATCTGCAATTAAAAACCTTTGCTCTGGAGCAGAGCCAACAAACATATTGGAGACAAGTAAACTTTCATCACGCAATGATATGTTTTGTTTTGTTTTATGCTGTGGTGCATTTAAGAAGTTATTTACATCAAAACCCTCAGAGATAGCATCAGAGGCATCCCATTTTTCTGGCTTGCCCCTTGGAGGCGTTAGCATTGTGACAGAGGTGGCTCCAGCCTTCGTTGCTAGGTCTTGCACTAACTTTGCTACTTTGACCCCTGCGCTATCGTTATCAGGCCATAGAATGACTTGCTTGCCCTGTAACGGAGAGAAATCATAGCTAGGTGCAGATCTAACAGAAAGCATACCAGCGCCCCCTAAATGACAGGTAGCTGTATGACCCAAAGAGTTTAGATCGTCTGCACATTTCTCACCTTCAACCCATATGATGCGCTCGGCTTCCAAGATGCCTGGTATGTTGTATAAAGGTCTTGTGTCTGGCATTTTAGGAAACGTGCTGTTGCCAGAGAACTGACGGAATTCTTTTTTAGCCTTGCCATCATTACCTCGAAGAACCTCTCCATCTTCGCTCCTAGATATGTAACGCCGTACAAGACATATAATCTCACCTTCACTAGATTCGTAAACGTGTTCACCATCATGCGGTGTATTAATATCAATCTGCATCTTTTGAGGCTTTGGGCTTTCTTGGTTAAGATTAAGATTGACAGGGTTTTCTGGTGGTCGTGGGCGAAAATCTGGACCTAAATAATCAGCAAAGTATTCAGACACGTCTTGCAGCGTCATGCCTCTGCCTTCCATCATAATCTTTGTGATACCGCCAACGCCCTCGTGGGTGCTGAAATCCATACCTTGCATGAAATCAGATCTATTTGCATCAACAGATATCTTTAATGATTTTCCCTTTTCTCCATCTAAAGAACCAATTTCAAACTGTGTGCCTCTCATTATCCCATTTGGATATGTATCTACCAACGCTTGAAGTTGTACTGATTTTGGAACTTTTTCACTAATATCGTCTGCTAGATTTTTTGATTTTGTATTACCAATTCTAAGTACGCCCATTGTTTTCCACCCACGTTTATATTTTTACTTTATTGCTCCCAGCAAGAATTCTGAAAATCACAGAACCTGCACAAAAAGAAATCTTTACTTTGTGCGATGCGTGGCAGAGTGTCACCTGATTTAATAGCAGTCAAGATATTTACTGCTTTGTCACTTGCGGATTGAGCGAGATGCTTATCAAACGGAACCAATTCATAATAAATCTCGCTCGTGTTTTTATTAACAACCGTAAACAAACATGGGTTGTCCTCTAGTTCCATATACGCCTGGTATAAAGCTATTTGAGTTGCATAAACCTTGTTGGCCTTTGCAACGCCAACCTTAACAAACTCTTTAAACTTTCTGTCGTTTGCTGATTTGTTTTCCCATAAGAACGGATAGTTCATAGATACCGGACCATCGCAGATAACGCCATCTATATGACCTTTTATTTGATCATCAGCTATTGAAAAACCAAACTGCTTACCATTGGTATCTTCTGTTCTTAAATCAAACTTTGCATCTCTTAACCACTTTGCAGCGTAATCCTCAATCTCATGTCCAAACTGAAATATACGCAGTGTTCTTGCACTAAACTCTTTTTCTTTGTCAGACGGATAGCCCATAAACCTGTATTGAATTTTTCTCGAACACTCTTCGCCTATAGAAGAAGCACCTATATATTTTCTTTTTGGCTTCTTACTATTAAAGTCAACTATTGCTTCATCAACTGCAAACTCAATGTGATCAGTAATATTCTTAAAAGGGGATACTGGTTGTTGCGGTGACGCCAGTTGACTCATAGTAGGTGTCTTCGAGTTTTCCAATATTTATCTCCTCTTCTATTTTTTCAGCGTTTTGCAACCCAAAAATTAATGCCTGAACTTGTTGCTCTGTTAAATCACATAATCTTTTTTCCCATCCAATGGCTTTAAAGATTAGTGTGACCTCTTCCATAGGTTTTCTTGAATCTGGATACATATCTCTCCCTCAATGTATTTTTTTATTTTCAGAATCATGGCTATACAAATCCATAACTCTTTTTATTTTACTCTTATCAACCTCATGGTTTTCAAAAAGTAGGTTCATTACTTTGTCTGGTTTCATTCTTATGTAGGCTATACCAAACAAAACTACTTGATCTAAAGAAATTAAATTATCTGTATGATCATCTATGATTTCAGTGGCTGTCTTATGCACTTGCACGTCATCACTAGGGTTATCAGCCCAACAAATCATATCATATTCTTCTGTGCTAACCTCCCCAACTTTGTTCTCCAACGCAAGTAATATAGACATTTCAAATCTTGGCATTACTCTTCCTTCGTTGCCATTTCCCCACCTAAACTTGCATAGCCTATCTTATCTATCCAAGAATCTCTGTGATCCATAGTTTCTAATAATCTACAGGTCTTTGTCCAATCCATCATCAACGTAATATGCGCTGGTGTCAAATCACCCTGATTTTTCATTGCTGCTTGAGCGATAATATTCCAACCACTAGCGATGCGCTCATGGTTAATCTTTGCGTCACCATATACTTCAGCTCTATCACCATTAACTAATTCTTTAGCTGAATTAATTAAATCATTTCTATTCATAATTTATTTCCTCCACCATTCTATCAATGTCATTTTTGTTCCAAAGATAACTTAACCAACAAGCAGCCTTATACTTATCCCAGGAGAAATCCATTGGGCTAACAGTAACGCCATTTGATTTTAAATGTTGCAACTGTAAAGCAGATGGATTTTGTGAAAGCCACCTTTTTGTTTTGTTAGCTGCATTACCATCTTCGATCTCTCGAAGAAAATCATCCGCTGCAGATGTTGCCTGAACACGAGCGCCAATGGAAACTGCTCTCAACTTACCATGCTTAGACTTAACAATGGCTACTGAGGTATCATCTATTGTTGCGACAATACCAAAACCTTGAAAGCCTGTAGCCATCATACAAGAGCCATTTCCAAAGATGTCCAGCCACCTAAACGGAGATAGCTGCATAAGATCGTATTCTGTTAATGAGAAGTCAGATAGCTCAGACTTGGCAATGCCCTCAAAACCATGACCACAGTTAGGACATACTCTTGAGTTGGCTGGAATAATAAAATCGCACTCTGGACACTGCTTATCTATACCAACTGCATTAGGGTTTTCTGGAGCGCCATCTAAGTTTACATTCTCATCCAAAGCACCATGCGTTAAAATACTGGTGCCAAAGTCTAAAACAATGCAATCCTTTTTAATTAGTCCAGGATGTACCTCTTGGTCAATGATACGCAGACCTCGACCAATCATCTGCACCATTGTGGATTTGTATGAGCATGGTCTTGTAAGCACAATGCACGAAACAGGTGGAGCGTCAAAGCCTTCAGTTAAAACAGCTACGTTGATGACAACTTGAACATGACCAAACTCTAAACTGTGCAAAATATCCGCACGTTCATCAGATGGCGTTTCTCCAGTTACAATTTCTGCATTAATATCATTAGCAATGAACTCATCAAGCAAATCATTTGCATGGCGAATAGTAGAACAAAATACAACGGTCTTCCTATCTGAAGCCTTTTCTAACCATTCTTTAACAACACGCTCATTAATAATGGTGCGGTTCATAATCGCTTCAACTTGTTCCATGTCAAAATCATTAGCAAGTCGCCTGACTTCTCCTAATTGGCTCTGCACACCAACGTCAATAACGTAGGCAACTGGCTTAACTAAAAACCCTTCACGAATTAATGTAGTTAATTCAATCTGATGTGAGCAGTTGTTAAAGACACTCTTTAACCCTTTCCTATCTCCACGGTTAGGAGTGGCTGTAAAGCCCACAATTTCAGCGTTTTCGTTGTCTTCTCGAACTGCATCAATTATCTTTTGGTATGTTCTTGCTGCAACATGGTGGCTCTCGTCTATGACAACCATATCAAATTTAGGTCGGTTTCGTAAGTTGGCATCCCTTGACATGGTTTGAACCATAGAAAAGACTGCATCACCTTCCCAGTGTTTTATCGTACCATTAACAATACTGGTGGTAATGTATGGATTTACTTTATTAAATTTAATGCTGTTTTGTTCTACCAGCTCATCTCTATGCTGTAGAACCAGGACACGCTTTCCTTCTTTATGCCTCTTACCAATCAAGGCAGACATCATAATAGTTTTTCCAGCCCCTGTGGGCGCTACTACGATTGTGTTGCTGTGTTTGTCTAAGGCTGTTGACGCATCTGACACAGCGACCTCTTGATAGGGTCTTAATAACATTTGATTTCCTTACGCTACTAGAAAGTTGGGGGGTTAGCGGCTCACGGCCCCCCGTTCCGTGTTTCTAGCAGACAACCAAGAGTCCTGCCGCTAGATTATTTATTTGCCCAACTAGGCACAGGCCCATTCGATGTGGGTTGTGTCTGAGCCTGTGCCTGTGGCTGATGCGTTGGTTGTTGCACCTGCTGAGTAGCGTAATTACCTGAAGGAATGAACTCTTTTTGGTTTGGTGTCAATGCTACCATGAGCTTGTTTTGATCATCATAACCATTTGTTCCCTTCTTAATACCTACCTTGGCACAAATCTCCATGCCAGTCAAAGCGTCTACGCCAGAAATCTGACGACGAGACTGAGCTTCTGGAGACATATCTGCTGGATCTAAACTATTTGCACTCTCAATAATTGAACGCAAAGTACGCAAACCAATCTCTTTAGCTAACGGAATACCACTCTGACCCATCTTATCGCCATCAACAAAGATCCTATCCCAGAACTTACGACGATCAAACTGACCACCAATAATAGTAAACTCTAGTTCCATCCACTTTGCAGATGATGATTGAGATGCTTTAAACCACTGACCGTTTCCAAACTCAGGGATTGATGTTTCACCCATCTTCACTAAGATAGTTGCTCTCGCTACTGTGCCAAGTGGAATTAAAGTTCTTTCCATCTGACCTGTTTCTGGCTGCACTTCATTTAAATTAATCATTGTTCACCTCCTCTTTTGGTGTTTGTGTTTTAGGATCGACAAAAACAGTTGGTTGGGGTTTGCCGCTCCCCATTTTAGAAATAAGTTTACCCAAGTGTGGCTCTTCAAGCACGTCAAGACGACCAGAGCGATCCTTAGCTGGATAACCCCACTCATTTAATGCCTGACACACAAAAGCCCTGTAGGGTCCATTCTCGCCAGTTAAAATAGACATGGTGATAATCTCATCCACAATGCCTGGCAATTCACGACCTGTCTTCGAGCCTTCAATTTGTAAAGCATATTGCTTACGATTATAATCATCAGTTGTTTCATCTAAGATACCAACAAAGATTACGTTCTTCTCTCGAATGTGCTGTATATGTGTCAGCCAAGCCATCATCTCACGACCATGTAAACCGTAGGCTGATCTTGTATCTAACTTGCCTGTACGATCTGATCTGCTTTCTGGCTGTTGTTGACACCATTGAAAGCATAAGCGTCCGGCAACCGTGATAGAATCAATAAACAAAGTATCATACTTGTTCATTACTTCTTCACGCTCACCGTAGATAGACGAAACATAATCAAAGTGTGATTTACCGTATGGCTGGTCTTCTGCCAGTGACGGATTAGGACCACCCAAAAAACACGCAAAGTCTCGACACTCCCCCCAGGTTTTAGGTCTGATAACATCGACAGGCCAACCTTCAATAGCTGCATCTCCAGCTTCGAGATCAAAGAACAACGTGCTATCGTAGTCTAATGTTCTAGCAAGAGTTGTTTTACCAACTCCGCTAGGACCACACACAACAATCTTATGACCTCTTTTTTCTGCCATACGTTGATCGGCAGTTATAATATTTAATCCCATTCTAATTCTCCAATTCTACTTTAAAAGAACCAATCTCAGTGGTTCTGCAAGATTGCAATTGATCACGCACATCTGGAGGAGAAGCACTATATTTAGTCTCCTCAACATGGTAAGTAATTTTTGCGTAATGATTTGCGTTCTCAGGAGACATATTGATGAAGACTTCTTTCAAAGCCTCCTGATCCCAAGTAACTTTCTTGTTAACTTTTACTTTGAACTTCATGTTATCAACTAAAACACTAGTTGTACCAAAGTCCTTTCCAAGTTCACTTAATTTTTGTCGTGCAATCGGCAAATAAGATTCTGACAACTTTTCATCAATATCTTTTACCTCAACTTTCAACAAACGGATTTGTTGAGACAGCTCGTCACGACGAGTAAATAAATCAATGTTTGACATTTTAACCCTTTCTTGGTTTGTTAAGTCTGCTAGAACGTTAAAATATGACCGATTAATTTATTATGTCAACTACTTTTTTTTAGATAAGTATATTTCTATGCCAAGACACGCCTTCATAAGCTTCTTTTTTAGTTTAAATTCAGGGGTTTCTACGCCTTTGGCATCTTCAATAATTTCTTTCCAATCACCCTCTGGATTTTGTCTTTTGTATCTAAAGTCGGCTATGTAAGCACAGATCTTTTGACCATTTACCTCCAGATTAAACCTTACTTGCAGCTCTAAATCTTTCACAGTCTTGGCGCGTTCAAGGGATTTTAGGTACAAATATCGTTCTGATTCCCACTTAGAATCAAATTTAATATTATTGATAATAACTTTTTTATTACCGTATTTGGGTCTTGACCCAAGCCTTCTGGGATTATATGTTGTTCTTGCTAACATTATTGGGAAGGAACCTCCATTATGCCAAACCCCGGAAAATATAAATCAGTAGGACTAAACCTTGATGCTTATGCTAAGTTAGTATTCATATCAGATCAAGAGGATAGAGCTATAGGTCGTCAGTTATCTCGAATGATAGACCAGGAGTACAGTAGAGTATCTACAGCTACAGGCCAACAAATGACAAAAATTACACCACCGCCAGTCGGTAGTGGTCTAGGTGGCTACGCTGTAATTGAAGATTAAAGAAGATCGGCGCTTCCAAGCCCACCAAGTAAGCTCGAAGCTACTGCTGGGTTTTGCGCCGCTCTTTGTCGTATGGCTGATTGATTAGCTTGAGGCGCAGAGATATTTGACATTATTTGCGATAGAGTTGCTCCTTCAATTTCACCAGGTGCAACATTTGGCACAGGCATTGATGGTCTTTGTTGAGGCATTTTTTGTGAATTTATAGCATTACTAACAAGGGATTTTGTTTGTTCCACGCCGCTTGAAATTCCTTTAGCGGATGTTTGACCTACAATTTGAGATACAGATTTAGATAATAAATCAGCAAAAGCTTCTTTTTTCGTAATCCCCTGTCCAGTTAAAAGTCTATAATCTTTCATAAATCTTTTATAAAAAATTTCAGAAGAAAACATTCTTCCTAAAAGAGTAAATTTAAGAAGCTTGCCTACATTTTGTAAAGGACTAGCCGCTATACTAGCAGCTATTAACTCGCCACCTTCTGCTGCTTTTGCATTAAGTTTAAGAATTTTTCCAAACTGCAACATTTCTTTAGACATTTCTTCTCCAAAAATTTCAGAAATTTTTGCATTATCTTTAATTAATTTATCACCAAAAGTTCTAAATTGAGTTGGATCTGTTAAAAATTTTGCATCAAAATTACCTATTAAATCATCCATATATGCGCCTTTAAGGACTTCCTTTGAGGCATCATCTTTAAAATAATTCATAACCTGTGCAACGTCTGCTGGTTTAGTATTTGGATTGCTTATATAAGCAGCAGCTTCTACATCATCTAAAGTACCATCTCTTAATTTTTTAACTAAACTACTTCTTTGAAATTCATTTATTGATTTTCTTTTATTTACTAAATTTTGTAATAAATTAATTCCATCATCAGCAAATACAGAACCTTCATCTAAAAGACCTATTACTCTTTGGTCTAAATTTGATAAAGATAATGCGTTCATTTGTTCTGAAAGTTTCTTTACTTGAGGAGCCTTAGACCCAAATAATTCGTCCGCAGTTGTTCCCAAGGCTTTATAAGCTTTTGCAAATTTTTCCCCTTTAAATTTTGTAGGGTCTAAAATAGAAGCAGACTCATCAATATTTTTTCTTAACCACTCTCCCGCCATCCTAGATCTTAAATTTTCATATTCACTGACTACACTTTTAGCACCAGGTTTTTTAGCAGCATTCATTCTTTCCGCTTGATTATCTAATACTTTTTTTAAACTTATAAGTCTTTCAGGAGCATCGGGCTTTAATATACTGGCTTGCATTCTTGAAGCATCTATGGGTTTATTATTCCTAACAGTATTAGCTATATCTTTTAATATTGAAGAATGCTCTAAGGCATCAAATTGTCTCATTCCTTCAGCAAAAAGTCTTCTTTGTTCTTGAACAGAATCAGCCGCAGAAAGAATTTTTTTTCTTGAACCTGCTCCAGAACCAATATTTCTAAATGCAATATTTTCAATGCCCTCTAAATTTTTTCTTGACAATATAGTATCTATTTCATCAATAAATTTATTAGCCATATTATAAACGCCTTGCTCTGCGCCTTTAGTCATTTTTGTATCACTTAAAGATTTTCTAGCAGAATATAATTTTGCAAAAGAAGATTTTTCTCCCACTTGACTCATTGATGTTAAAATAGTTTTTTCCAAATCTTGACTTGTATTTGGAATTATATTGTCATATTTTGCAATTCCACCAAAGTCGTCTACTAAGGCTTTTAAACTTCCAGAAGGAATAATATCAGCGTTTCCAACAACTGATTTGTTTATTTCATCTATTTTTTTAAATCCAGCAACAGATAAGTCATCAAAATGTTTAAAAGACTGGCTTAATACTGAAAATAAATTATCATCTATTGCTAAATCTTGCACAGCCGCCCTATCAAGATTATCAGCTGCTTTAGTCATGAATGAAATTACATCTTTAGACAGTCGTGCTTCTTCTTGTAATAATTTAGTATTTCCAGAATCTGCAGCTTCTTTTAATATACGACCTAATTTATTAACATCTGAAGCACCTGCTTTTTCTCTAAATTTCTCTATTTTAGAGTTTATAACATCAAAATTTCTTTTTAATCGAGGTGATGATTTAAAAATTCTTTCAGCTAACGCTTGCTGTCTTGATATAACTGGAGAAGCTCCTAATGTGCTTAAAGTAGGAGTAATACCCATTTCTATGGATTCTCCCATTAATTTTAAATCTTCAGGAGATAGTTTTGAACCTCCTGGACTAAAAGCTTTACCTATAGTTTTAAATAAAATTTGTCCTCCACCTTCAAAAGCACCAGATAATAAAGCTTCTTTACCAGTTTGTTTAGCTATTTCTCCTGGTGTTTGCCTAGACACACCAGAAGCCATTTCGTAAAACTCTTCAATTAAGTTTGCACCACCTCCACCAATCGCTGCCCCAATCATAGCTCCCAATATAGGAATTGGTATTAATGCTTGACCAACTACAGCTCCTGTTACAGCTCCTCCTATTTCTGGAGCAATACCTGCAAGATCGCTAATATCATTTTTGCTTAAACCTCTTTCATCTATAACAATGTTTTTATCAGTTTCTATACCAAATTTAATAGCGCCCGAAGGAGTCAGGGCTAATTGCCCTCTATTATCTTTGGTGTAATCTTCCTCGTTTAAACCATTTTTTTGCAAAACTGCTTCTTGTTCTTCAAATTTATCTGCTATACTTAAGCTGGCTCGAAGACCCGCATCTTGAATACCAGTTGTCGTATCAAAACTTTGATCAGAGCCTTGCGCTGATGTTTGACCCTGATCTATTTCAGAAAAAAAAGGTTTAGGATTAGAAACAATTTCTCTTATTTTGTCATTTTCTAATTGAGTAGGGGCATCACCACTAATTTCAAACTCCATTGCTCCATAAGCAGTATCTACTGAAATAATACCCATATTAATTTTAATCCTTTGATATTACAGAAATTCTAGGAATAGCGCTTGTAACAATGTCTCCATCTACAAGGTTATATTTTACTCTTTTTAAATTCATTGCTCTTTCTTTGTTTTCTTCCCATTCAGATTCTAACGCATAATAGGCTGGATCTTGAAGAAGATTAGCTACACCATCTATATCTTGTTTTTTAGATAAGAATATTTCCCTAATAGCGCCAACATTCATTTGCAACTGTTCTATACTTAAAAATTCTCCTGGTTTTCCTAACAGCTCTACTAATCTATTTACATCTGTATTTGAAATACCATTTCCAGATTCTTGAGTTAACATTTTTTTATACTCAGCTATAATTGCGTTACCTAATGATTCTATTTGAAGTCTTGGAGATAAATTTTTATTTTTAGGATTGTTAAAATCAAAGTCAGCGCCAAACCTGTTAGCCATTTCCTTTGCTCTGTTTAAAGCTATTGTACCAGCACTTCCAGCAAAATTACCCACATTATCGTAAGAAGATAATAATACATCAATTTCATCAGTTTTTGTTAAAGCGCCATTAATTCTTTTCATAGCAGATTCTGTTTTATTTAAAGCACTTCCGGGAAGAGCAAATTTTGCGCCTGTTGCGTTTCTCCCCATTTCTACATCAAATCCATTAAAATATTTTACATTTTTGACGCCTTTTACTTCTAAACCTGCTTTTTTGTCTTTCTTAGCGTCTATATTTAATTCTAATATTTTTAAATCTCTAGCTTGATTTAGCGCTCTTCTTTCTTTTGCAAGAGCAGCTGATGCTGATTTTCCAGCTTGAATTTGACCAAGAGCATATTTACCTGCCGCTACTTGTTCAGCTTTAGCTGTAGCTTTAGCTTTAGTAAGTTCTGGCAGTGCTTTCTCTCCAGCCTCTCCAACAGCAGATAGCATTTTGCCTACATTAAATCCTTTACCAGCTTTATTCTGCATTAAGCTAAGACCTAAAGCCATAAGAGCCGCACTCTTATCAACCTTACCACTTGAGTCAAGTCCAGTGGCATCATAAAATTCTTTTTTGTATTTTTCTAAGAGATCCTCTTGTGTTTCTGGCGTTACTGTTTCACCTTTAGCTTTAGCTGTGTCTAAAAGAGCTTCTTTAAAAGTATCTTCCATAGCCTTTTCAGTTCCAGGAAAAGTTGCGTCAGGATACTTAAAAAATTGATCATCCATCATTTCACCGGGCTTTGGCTTGCCAGGTTGACCTGTAAAGAATTTTTCCTCGGCTTTCTTAGGTATTAATTTTCCTATTTCACTTGGGTCTTGAGCAACATAACCACCTGCAGCTTCTTCTAATTTTGTAGAAGTACCTGCTGTATTTGTTATTCCAGGTATATCAACAATAGTAGGAAATTCATCTGGTTCAAACTCTGTAATATCAATATTACCATATTTTTCATTAAATCTATCTTCTTCATCTTCACGGTATATACTGTCGCGTGAACCCATAGTATTTAAACCTGAAAGCGCAAAATCTCCAAAAATATTTTCTGAAGGAAGCTCACTAGAAATGCTTTCTTCAAGTTTTATTTCTGGACCAGAATAAGAACCAGTCGCTTCTTGCCCCATTTTTATTAATTCAGATAAAATACCAGTTCCAAGAACTTTTTTTAAATTTTGAGTTTTGTTAAAAGAATCTTTAGAAATATCATAAAGAGATCCAATGCCCCTCTTTGTAGCTTCGTCAGATATAAGAGGCCCTTGACCTGTAAAAACTCTTTGTAGTGGATCAGCCATTTAATTACTCCATCTATACTTAATTATTTAGCCCTTGGTATGTAGTGTAAGCTCCTATTCCGGCTAAAAACGGATTTGTTTGGGCGACTGGTGATGTGTTATATGAATTATACATACTGGCAGAAGGTGTGCCAGATAGCGCACTGTAGGCATAATTGTAAGGCATTAGAGCTTGTTGTGTATTTCTCATGCCTTCTTGTCTAGCAATATCAATTCCTTGTTGTGTGTAATCTCTTCTACCCATTCCCAGTGAACCCATCATGGCTATATCTGCTGGAGCAAGTCTTGAGTAAGCAGTGCCAATATCAGCTGCTCTAGCAGCTAGGTTACCGTATCTACCACCCATTTCACCCTGAGCAGAGCCAATGGCTCCCAGTGTTTGCCCTAAGCCACCATATAAACGCCCTGCCTCTAAGTTACGTTTATATTCGTCTTCTTGCGCTCTAGCTTGTGCCTGTGCGCTAGAAAGGCCCATAGATCTATATTGATCTGCAGCTTGTTGCAATCTTTTTTGACCACTTTCAAATGCTGCTTGTTGAGCTTTGTTTTCTGCCTCAGTTATTCCAGCGCCAAGTTGTCCTGCTGATAAATCTCTTTTTCTAGCACCTTCAAACGCTGCTCCTTCAAGCCTAGCCCCTTCTGCCCCTAACTTACCAGTTAGACCTGCTGCATCTAAAGCTCTTTTTCTTGAAGCTTCATCCGCTGCCATTGCACTCTGTAAAGACTGCGAATAACCACCAGACAAAAGATTAGCTATTGTACTGCTCTTTGAGTCTAAAATATTTTTAGCTGTTTCTGCCGCTTGTACACCTGTTCGAGAACCACCAAACGCTCCAGCGCCAACAGCACTAGCGTTCATTTTATTTATAGCTTGCTCACCTTGTTTATTGATTTGCTTCATAGCTTCATCAATAACTTGTTGTTTATAGGGGTCCATAAATGATGAAACTGCTTGAGAAGGGTCAAACTTACCAAGACCTTGTTTGGCTGTTTCTAAAGAAGGGTCAATCCTTCTGTCATATACTTGTTGCGCCCCAAAATCACCCTGGCCTCTGTTTATGTCACTAATAGCTGCTTCATAAGAACCTACAGGTGGTTGATATGTTTGAGAACCTAAATCTGCTCTTAATTTAGCTCCCCCAAGCTCTGTGTCATACATTCCTTTAGCGTCAATTGAACCAGCACCACTAGAAATGTAGTTTTGAGCAGTTGGAAAATAAGAAGAAGCATCTCTTAAAGTGTCTAATCCAGATGCAATTCCTGATCCAGCCTCCTGTAAATACCTTGGCTTACCAGATTGATCTAAAAAATAAGGTTGATAACGATTAACATATGCCTGTCTTTCTTCTGGCGTATCAAACATTCCATAAGCTGCTTGCTCTAAAGGATCTAATGCTGCTTGTTTATACTCTGGTATAGTAAATAAATCAGGATACTTAGAGGCATCTATAAGACCACCAGAATAAGTAACACTTCCATCTTCCGCAGTTGTTGGCGTGCCAAATATTTGATCTAATAAAAGTTGTTCGCGTTGTTCAATGTATTCTGGACGACGTTGTGTTGTTTGAACTGTAGTTGTTTCAGCCATTATGCCATTCCTTCCAGAGTGTCTTGTAGGGCGTATGCACGTTCTATACCTTTTTTCTGATCACCGCCACCTAATCCTTGTATAGCTGGCTTATTAAGAACAAATTCACCTGCTGTAAGCATAGCAGGAACGTCATCTTCAGTACCAGAACCTTCGCTTGGCATTATTCCACCAGTTCTTCTTGGAAAATATTCTGGAACTTGACCACCTTTTTCAGCTCTCATCATGTTAGCTGAAACTGGCACATTGCCAAAACCAAATGGTCTATTAGCTTCTTCTCCCATTGCGTCTGTTTCTTTTTTATCAAACATAGATAAACCTTGAGCGCCAAGTCCAAATAACAATGCCTCTCCAGCAGGAGTGTTTAAAATATTTCCTAATGTACTACCTTCTTTACCAAGACTAGGAAATATTTTAGAAAGAATACTTCCCGCACCCATTAAATCATCTCTAAATTTAATATTGCCTCCTGTTTTAGCAGAAGCTTTAGCGACTTCTGAAAGAGCATTTGCTCCTCTTTCTGGTTCTGAGTACATACCTCCATAAGGTTGATTTGCTCCAGCGCTAATAATTCCAGAAGATATATCATCTGTTCCTAAACCAAATGAATCTTGTAAAGACCCACCACCTAAAGAGTTTATACCGCCACCTAAAATACCACTAAGCAAAGCACCTCTAAGAGTAGGTTTTTGACCTGATATTAAACTACCAGCAGCATTCGTAAGAATTGCTTGACCTGCAGCACTTCCTAAAATTGGCTTAATAAAGCTAAGTAACTCAGTAAAAAAGAACTCTGGCTGACCTGTCATTGGATTGATGCTGTTACTTTGATTACCAACTGTATATCTATTAGGATCTCCACCCATGTCCATAATAGCTGCATTGATTCCTGAATTTAGCCCAGGATTATTATCAAGAACTTGTCGAGGAACCATCATTTCGCCAGGAGAAACGTGCGCTAATTGCGTATCTCCGTTTCTTCCCATAGCCGCCATATTTTGCATCATATCAATCTCATTAGCTATTTATATACACTTTAACAAAACTTTTACAACATTACTAGCATTATGTGCTAACTGTTACCGATCCAACTTCTCCCGTAGCTTGAAAGCCCCTTACATAAGGAGAATACTCTACAGGAACTCTTAGCGCTCCCCCATGATTAAATACACCCCCATCCTCTAGCCCAGAATCATCAGTTTGAAGAGCTGTAAATACAGTAAAGGTGTTTCTTCCTTCTCCAGCATTTTGAATTTGGCTTAAGTATGTGGAGTAAGTCCTTATAATTTCATCAAAATATTGTCTTTGATATTGTTCTGGAGCTATTGGAAAATATGGTAAATTTAAATTTCTTGACACTAACGCCTCCCATCAAGTCGCATTTCAACTCTCGGCGTACCTAATCTCCATGTGACTCCTTCGTCATCACTTTCTACTCTAAAAGCAAATGATCTCCCTCTTAACCTTAGAAATACTTGATTGGTGAATTGTTCAATTGGCACTGTTGTGCTTTGTGAAACATCATTTGAATTGCTTTGAACATAATTAGCACCAGGGAAGTTTCTTGTTTTTAAAATCATCGTAGCAGCAGGAGTTGCAGCAGTAGAGTTTCTAAAGGTTAAATCTGGTATTAATTTTTTCATAAATACAAAACGCTCACCATCTCCCATATCTATCTGACTGCTTTCTATATAAGCGCTGATAGGACTACTAGGAGAGCTACTACCGTCATCAAAGCCAACTTCATGCGAATATAAGAAATGATCGGTTCCAGCAGCTATAGGATCAGTCTCAACGCCTCTATCCAACCATACTGTCCTAGATAGTGTTCCATAGTACCAAATTTGTTGTTGATAGTTATAAACAACGTAACGATCACATTCAGTGCTACTTGCAGATGGATAGAGCCACATTATTTCAGCAAATGCTGTATTTGTAGATGCAGTAACTTTTTCTAACTGACCATTGTTTATATCGTTAAACACATAGTCTCTTACAGAACAAGGTAATCTCTGAACAGAGCCGCCATATACATAAAACTCTTCTGCACCCATCCAATAAACACTATCTTCAACAGCTATTGATGCTAGTGGTCCAGCTATTGTTATGTTTTCAGATATAGAATTAATGCCAAAAGTAAATGGTGGCCCTAAATATTGCATTGCGTGTAAAGAAACATCGGTAAAAACAAGAACTTGCTGTCTGGTTTCAACGGCAGTTACAATTTTTGATCCAGAACCAATTCTTAAATCACCCGCAGTATTTGTAACAAGAGAATTCCAAACAAGAACATTCTCTTGATCTGAGAATCTAATTAACAATGGATCTTGCACACCAGCATTTGTTTCGCTGTCACATCCAAAAGCAATAACGTGCCTATCTTTATCAGAAACCAATACTTGTTTTGCAATAGTTGGTGCTGAAACTGAATTAGCAAGGTCACTTATTGCAACGGCTCTTGTGGAAGTGCCATTTGTTTTGTCCCAATAGAAAATACCAGCATCTCTAACATTAATAATTAAATCTTCACCAAAGTTATCATGGCTCCAAATTCTTAAAGTAGAACCAGATACAATCAAAGAAGCAGCAGAGTTCCAGGTACCTCGACCCCAAGTTCCCGCGCTCCAACCTGTTCCAGTTATAGTTGTATCAAGGCCAGTGTTAATTTGATAAGCAGCTACAACAGAGCCACCTCCATTGCTACTATCACTTGTATTTGAAAACACATATGTAGGTTCTAACCCATTGGTTGTGGTAATATCACCAATAGTTGCTACTTCTCTTACCTCGATTTGATATGTGTCATCATTTACAATATCTGTAACTTGATATTCTTGGTTTAAAACAGCTGCTGTTATTAACCCGCCCAAGCTTGCAGAGCCTGAAAACGTAACAAAATCATTTACTAAGGCGCCATGATCAGTTTCGCTAACTGTTATAGTTGCACAACCAACAGACGCACCAGAGCTATGCGCTGCTGCTGCTGTGCTGTTTAAACCTCTTACACAACCAATTAAATCATTACTTGACACAGCTGCGTAAGTTATTATCTCACTATCTATTTTTATTCTACCAGACGCTGGAAAGCCTGTAGAGCTTGTTAATGGAATCGTAGTGTCTACTGCTGTAACTGAAGCGCTCAAGGTATTTGCTTTAGTGGCAAAAGTAGCGTCACCAGCAGATGTCGTTAATCTTATAGGTGTTATGTCGTAGTAAGCACCACCCTCATTAATATAATATTTTAAGTGCGTGCCAACGCCTAAGTAAGCACTACTATCCAAAGCGACCCAAGGATGTAATGCTCTACAAGTTCCTAAAAAATTTGTAGTTGTATTTTTTATCCATCCACCAATTTTTTCAGGAAAGCCAAATCTAAACCTAACTTTATCCATGTCAAACCAACCGCCCTCATTAGAATAAGAGGTGGTTTCACGGTTTATACCGGGTTTAAACTGGAGTTTGGTCAATGGCATACGTTTCTCCTAGTAATGTTTTACACTAAAAAATTAATTTAACAAGTTTAAAGCCTGTTCTTTTGTCTCATCGTTTCTTCTAATCCAACCTCGACCAAACGTATCAAACGTACTTAAAGATCTGTAAAAGCCATCTCTCATGTGGTGCATTTGCTCTACTATTTCTGCTGGCTCAACTTCTAATACAGCTTGCAGTGTCATTGGACCTATACCACCATCCTGCTCTACACCTGCAATACGTTGCAGTGCCTTGGCCGCTCGACTTGTTCCGCTATTTACACCCCAGTCAAATACAGACCAATCAACACCAGAAGGAAGATCATCTCCACGAACACGATTCCAATAGTTCTCCCTATATATAGGATACACATCATCGTGGGTAAGACCTTCCATTTCTCCGTCCATTACTTGCCGACCAGCGTATTGCTCATAAACTGCGCGTGTAACTCCAAAATTTGTTTCCCCTCCAGGATCACTAGGGTGATTTACGTAACCCCCTTCGTGTTCCAAAAGCCAACCCATGCACTGCTCAAAATTATCTCTCATTTTGCATTCTTTCTTAATTTAGCAAACTGACGTGATCCAAACCAAAAACTAATAATACTGGTGAATAGTAAGTTTGTGTCGTCATTCCATATGGCTTGTGCCGCATCGTTAAATGTAACGCCTGTACTCATAGAATAAAATAAACCGCTAATTTTTACAGTCAGAAACAAACCCACAAATAAATATGTTACAACTGGTCGTACCGATCCTGATAAAGCCGCCGCAAATCCAGACTTGGCGTTTGCCGCTGCCATTGCTTTGTATATACCCTCTGATTCCGCAATGTCTGCTTTAGCATCTAGCTCATCTAACTTAAGAGAAGATAGCTGTGCGGCGTACTTACCTTTCGCTTCAAGCATCTTAAGTTCTTGCGCGTCTTTTTGTTTTTGCTGAAACAGATCAAGAATAGAGGGTATGATAGAAGTACCAAACCCTAGTGCTGCTCCTAATAGTGATAACATATTATCCTCCTATTTTAACTTAGTTTTAGATAAGGCTGTTGCCCCCATAAAACCAACAACAACTCCTAATTGAGCTACAATAAATGTATTTAAGAAACCTGACGCAGTGGCAACTCTGTCAATTGCGACAACTGGCGTTAATAAGACAATGACCGCCACAATCGTCACAACCATTGCAATCCACGCCATCATACGTTGCGTATCAGCTAACTTGTCCTCATTCTCCAGTCGTATCCATCTTTCGTGACGATCCATTTCATCATCAGTTATAATTCCGTCGCCATCGGCATCTGCCATTGCGTATTTACTATTTTCCTGTAGTTTTTTACCCATTTGTTAAATAATCCCCGCTGAATCTAAGATAGCCAATGTCAAAAGTATGTTCATAATAATAATCATAACTTAACTTCCTCAATTAGACAATGGATTGTCAAGAGCCTCTTGCAAACGCTCATTTAACTTATCTTCAAGTTTATTCATGTCTTTTTCTATTCTATTCTCTACTTCTCGCATTGTATCACGAACATCCTTCTCTGTCTCCCTATTTAACGTTTCAACCTCTCTTATTGCAGATGTCACGTCTTTTTGCACTTGGTTCATTTCATTAAGAACATCTTCTAACACTAAGTCTATAGAGCCTTGTGTAGTCTTTATACGCTCTGAAGATGTTTCAATCTTCTTCTCCAACTTATCAATGTATCCCTCTAGTTTAAGCAGGTCATCTCTAAGGTTGTTCTTAATGTCTCTGGTGTAGACAATAGCGTCATCCAGCTTTGTTAAAACCAACTCGTTTTGAGCTTTGATCTCATCTATGTCTATTTCCTGCACCACTTCGCGCAAGTCGAGGTAATCAAAATAAAACTCATAACCAACGTATGCAGAGCCAGCTAGTGTACTTAATGCTGTTACTGCAATACCGATTTTGCCAAAGCCAGAAAACTTTACGCCACCCACTTCCATATCAGCCATAATCTTCTCCTTACTCGAATGCCAGCTCTCGTAGCTTATTAATTTCTTGCTGTAGCTTCATTACTTCCAACTGCTTCTTTTGTAGCTCTAGTTCATAAAGCCTATTGCAATCTATCCTAGACTTAGCTCTTTTGCCTAATGGTATCGTAATTTTGCTGTAAATGCCAATATCTCCAGTCTTTCCACTGTTTTCTATTGTACCTCCCTGAATGATACTCGTAAGGCCAAATTCAATGTTTGTTGCCGAGCCAATGGCATTACTGCAATCCAAATCCCCTGATCTAAAAGAATCTGATTGATAGTTTGTACCACTGTTGGGTAACGATAAACTCAATGAGTTTGATGTTGAGTCTGCAAAAGCAGACTTTGCAACCATTAATAATACTATAAACCATATTCTCATTTAATTTACTTTAGAACAAATCCTCGACGCTATTTGACTAATTTGTTCCTCTCCCTTGAGTATTTTTGAAATTGTACAGATATACTGTACTCTGTCTAAGTCTTCATTTCGCACATACACCTCAAACGGATATCGTTTAGTGTAACGCACCTTTATAAGTTTTGACGTTGATGCAAATGGAATTTGCTTCCAATCCGCAGTAAACACACCAATCTCAAAATAAGAAATTTCACTTCGCCTGTTAAAAAGAGACATCTTTGTAACCGACACACCATCAATATATGACAGTTTAAACTTGGGGTATGCAGGTGTCATCTCATGAGCTTGAGCCTGAAACCCAAGCAACATAAAGATTAGTGCTACTTTGCAATACATTCCGCTACAATCATTGCTGTATAATTACCTGCTGGAAGTGCAGTATTATCTGCTGAACCATAAGAAGCAGTTGACGCCACCTTAAACCAAGTTGAGCCAGCCAATGTCATATTGTACGTTGTGGTGTTAGAAACAACAACTTTGGCCGCTTCATACGCGCTCATACCAGAAACAGAGTGCGAACTTACTGTTGTGCTTCCTGTCCACGCTACGCCGTCAGTTAAAGTAGGTGATGAGCTAAAGCTGTTTGGATGGGTAAACTTTGTTTTGTAGTAGTCAGCGGCAGCAATATCTACTCTTATGATTGCTTCGACACCACCGTCAGAAGCGGTTGTAGAAAGTTTCCAAGGTGAGGGGTTTCCGTACTCACCTGGTGTAGTCGTGTATATTGAGCAGTTGGCTTGCACCAAACCGTTAATCGGTGAATTGACTGCCCAAGCGCAAGTAGCTGACAGCAAAAATATTATAGGGGTTATTTTTTTAATCATGATATCTCCGTTGTTTAGTCGTCATACTGTGATCTAACAATACTTCTGTGAACGCTATCTTGGGTTAGGTTTCGTAACCCACTAAAATTGTCCTCTATAGTACCGCCTTCTATGGTTAAATTATCTTTATACACACCACCATTTATAACAACATTGTAGTATAGTTCAAGTTTTCCGACAGCCGCTATCTGTTGCATCATGTTTAACTGTTGCATAGGATCTGCAATTTTCTCTGCCGCACCTGCTACAGAAAGTATTTCCTCAACGCTTAACTCTTCGCTTTCTTCTTCCTCTTGAGCCTCTAAAGCCTCTTGCTCTTCTGCCTCTGCCTGTTCATCAAGTTGAATCTGTACCCACTGATTATAAAAAGGATCATCAACATTAGGAGAATCTAACAAGTTGTTATCGAGTAAATATTGATACAGTGCGTCTTGAAAATCTGGACAACTCGGATCGCTAAGTGGTGTGTGACATGGATCAAACTTATAGTGATAGAGTATTGTAACGTCAGAGAGTGATCCATCTCCTGTTACCTTTATCTCTCCATTACCAAATAAATTACCCAACGTGGAAGGAACTGCGTCATAGGTAACTTTAGTACCTCCGGGTATCTTATTCCAGTCATCAATGTACTCGTATATATACCCATCACCACCTATTTTTTTATTCGTAATAGACACAGTAGAGTCTTTGGTTGCGTCTTTTGTAAGTGTGTATCGGTGAAATATACCCTCAACTGTCAGCCCAGTTTGACTTGGCAGTAGGTTATTCATTGCCCATGTGTGAGCCTTGGAAGCTGCGTTCTCTGTATTGCCGTATATGTTCTCAGAGAAGCAGTAGTAAGGCCAAGAAAAGACCGCCAATGCCAGCAGCACCTTTGGCAGTGTTCTTGTCATCTTCATCCCATTCCTCCTTCTTTCCAGCCACATAACCAGGCACTAAGTGCGGGTTGTTTTCCCACTCTGTCTTAGCCGCATCTCCCACAAGACCGTTGATTGGGCATGGCGTGCCAGAATTTGCCATCGCTAGGTGAATTCTTTTGTCTTGGCACATTATTGATACAGCACTTACTTTTAGCCCCATGTCGTACATGACTTTTGCATTTTTTAACCGTTCGCAGTTCAGATCTCGCACTGTTTTGCCCGCACTAATGCCGAGTATCTGTGTCTGTACAGCTCCTGCTACAGACACATGACAGGTGTCTGAGTTAGATGAATTAATGCTTGGAGCCATAGCGGATGGCGGTGGAGACTTAACAGTAGTCGTGCTGTCTATTGTAGATGTAGTTGTGGAGTTTGTGTTGCTGTTTGTCTCGATACAGTTACTGTTTGTTGCACTATCACAAGGTACAGTTTGTGCGTAAACTATTGGAACTAATACTATTAAAAATAAACATATTAAAAAAGCCCAAGTTATATAGAGAAAAGATTTTTTCATTTTTTACTCCAAGTACAGAAAGGCTCTCCTAACTTCAAAGGGCAATCAATTATTACTCCACTGGAACATCCAGGTATAATTAACAATAGTATTAATAAATATTTATAAAATACATTCATTTAATAATGCCTAACCCATTTTAAGTAATATACTCACTAACATGGCAATAGTAGCACCAAGCCCACCCACTAAAAACATCTCCAAACGTTTTAATCTATAGAACACCTCTTTAAACTGAATGTGATTCTCAGTCTCTAGTTTAGTAATCTTAGGTTCGATTATGTCTATGCGGTCGTGAGCTTGCACTACTGTTCTTGCCATTGTTAATCCTAACTTGCTTTTTCAACAACTTCTTCTTTTAATTCTTCAGGTTTTAAAGATTCAACAAGATTAGCTCTCATAACACTAAGAGCCGCCAACTTTTGATCCATTTGAAATTGAAGATTATTTTGTTGAGATTCTAAGTCTCTAATTTGAGCAATTAAATATTTTGAAGAATGAGATAAAGATTTTTCTGTAAACTCTTGTCCATCAATATTAATTACGTTTTCCTTAACTTCTTCTTTCTTTTTAGCCATAATTTTCTCCCTATGTTATGGTTTGTTTAACCTATAAAGGTTGTAGCTGCATTAATAGCACTTGTTACTGGAGCCATGTCTTCGCTGCCCCAATCTTCTAATGCCTTCATTGTATCTAAGTAGCCTTTGCTTCTAGCGACACGTTCTTTCTTTTCTGCTGTTGTCATATCACTACAGAAGTCTTCACTTGTTGCATCAGCACCTTTGTCGTGTGTCTTTATAACTTCTGTTATAACACTTACACTGCCCAGCATTGCTGAGTAGTCTTGTGCAATCTGATCTGCTTCTCTTGCCATTTTATTCTTCCTTTTTTTCTATGTTAATATTACCTGAGATTGATATTCTCTCTCCGTCATTTTCATAAAACGGAAAGACTTGGTGGAGCATTTGTGCAGGAAACATAACCATATAACCTTCTGCTTCCTTCTCCATATTATACGCAAATGTTGATACTTTGCCTAGTGTATTTGTGTAACTAAATGCAAAGTTAGATATATGATTATCTGCATTTGACTCAGCGCATACAGGTAGCTTGCGCTGTTCTGCATAGGATGTAGGTATTTGCATCCATATTACAAAACTATAAACACCACCGTGATCATGTGGTGGGTTAAACTCGTGCTTCTTCTGGAAGTTTACCCAGAGGCTTTCTAAGTTAAACCCTTCACCTTCTTTCATAACAGCTCGCCAAGGTGGGCCATAAGACTCAATGTGGCTGTCCATAAACTTAGGGATTAACTCACCGACAAACTCTTCTAGTAAGGGTGAGTTACCATCAAGGCGTATAGAGGAGCTGATGTTACCTGCAAGTTCAGGCTTCATATCTTCTGGCTTTTCTCTTGCCTCGTTAATCACAGTCCATAGGTTAGCCACAACATCCTCTGGGAGTTGTCCTTCAACAACCCCTA
>Ga0208545_1000076_pt1 | contig 40757 bp, 49 predicted proteins | sample DEB08_DNA_12_FD_185498 | JGI IMG/M metagenome (GOLD analysis project Ga0208545, IMG submission 185498) | Aqueous microbial communities from the Delaware River and Bay under freshwater to marine salinity gradient to study organic matter... | ecosystem: Environmental > Aquatic > Marine > Coastal ... | reverse complement strand
GCATGACGAGGAAATCGGCAGATCTATCAAGGCAAGTAAAACCAACGTGATTGCCGACAGCGAATTTACCGTCAGCGCGACAGACCGGGCCAATAAGCTGTTTAGCTTTGACAGCAGCGGCAACCTATCTATAGCGCAGGAACTAGGGACGTATCGCGGCAACTGGGGTGCATCGACAGCCTATGCCGTCCGGGATCTGGTGAAAGACACCAGCACAGGCAACATCTTTATCTGCGTTACGGCGCACACGTCCAGCGGATCACAGCCGCTAACCACCAACACAGACGCAGCTAAGTGGGCGTTGATCGTGGATGCTGCCAGCGCGACCACTAGCCAAAATGCAGCGGCGGCATCAGCCACGGCAGCGGCTAACAGCGCAACGGCGAGTGCGTCATCTGCCTCAAGCAGCAGCACAAAAGCTGACGAGGCGGCGGCGTCTGCCAGCACAGCCAGCACAAAAGCTGGGGAAGCGGCGTCAAGCGCGACAGCAAGCGCATCATCTGCCACATCTGCGGCGTCTACGCTAACGACATTCCAACAGCAATATCACGGCGCTGCATCATCAAATCCAACGTCAAATCTGACTGAAGGAGACCTCTATTTCAAAACGGGATCAGGCGGCGGTATGCGTGTTTATAACGGGAGCGCATGGGTCGCAGCGGCGTTTGATACGTCAGGCGCATTGCTGGCGGCAAACAATCTGTCAGATGTAGCAAGCGCAGCAACGGCGCTGGGCAACCTTGGCGTGACTGCGATAGCGGCAGAATTAAACTACAACAACATAACAACTCTTGGTTTGTCTGAAGCCAGCAAGACAGTGACAGCAGACGCCAACGGCGTGATCACCTTAGATAATGGCTTCAGCGAAGAGTACGCGGCGGTCACATCCAGCAGCAACGCGATAGCTATTAATCTCCGCACAGCTAATAACTTCAGCCACACGCTGACAGAGAACACCACAATTAGTTTTTCCAATCCAGCGGCGTCAGGCAAGGTCAGCGCGTTTACTCTAAAGGTTATCCAAGCAAGCAGCGCCAAATCAATCACATGGCATTCGTCTATCAAATGGGCTGGGGATGAAGCGCCTACGTTAAGTACAGGCAACGGCAATGTGGACGTGTTCTGCGGATACACGGTGGATGGCGGCACTAATTATTATATGTTCACAGCAGGGCAGGTGATGTCGTAATGAGCATTGTAGCAAAAAAAATAATGATGGGGTCAGGTGCAGTAGCTTTGCCCAGTGATTCAGAATTTAATCGCACAAGTTTTCTCAGTCATTTCGACGGGACAAATAATGGCGTGAACAATCAGTTCACCGACGGCTCTGCATCTAACCACACAATCACTGCCAACGGCAATGTAACTCAAGGTAGCTTTAATCCTTACGGAACTAATTGGGGTGTAGACTTTGGGGCGGGTGGATTTGGTGCTAACATTGCCAGTAACTCAGAGTTTGCAATTGGAAGTAGTTCTAATTTTACTTTTGAGTATTTTCTTTTTTGGGGGAATAATACAGACAATCAGGTTATTTTAGATGCCCGTCCTAACGATACAAATGGTGCTTATAGTGTTATTATAGTTTATGGCGCATCACATGCAAGTGCAAACAAAGTAAACTTTATACTAACAACAGACCCAGATGTTAAGGCAGTAAGTAGTTCTACTTTAACTATTGGGGCGTGGAACCATGTTGTCTGCCAAAGGACTTCTGGAACTCTTGAAATCTATATCAACGGAACTAAAGACAGCACCACAACTTCTACAACTGGGTCAACAACAGCAAATAGGTTTTTAATTGGAGCAAATGCCTTTGACCCGCAAGGTGGAAGTGTTCAACTTAATAGGCTAAAAAACGGCAATATACTATCTAATATAAGGTTTGTTAATGGCACTGCGGTTTACTCTGGGTCTAGCATTACAGTACCAACCTCTGCACTTACAGCAATTACAAACACAAAGTTCCTTGCGTTGCAGAGCAATAGGTTTGTAGATAACTCCACGCTAAATAATACCATAACTACAACCAGCAATATGTCCGTCACAGCATTTGGCCCAATCCTGACCAGCAGTGTGTATGACCCTGCGGTAAACGGGGCGAGTGCTTACTTTGATGGCACTGGAGATTATTTAACTGTTGCCTCTTCGTCTGACTTTGATTTTGGCACAAGTGATTTTTGCTGGGAGTGTTGGGTTTTCCAAACAAGTAGGTCAGCTTTTCAGTTAATTATGGCTCAAGATGACTATTCGTCAGGAAATAGTATAAGTTGTTGGCTTACAAATACTGGTCAGGCGTCTATTTATTATGAAGGTGGCGGTACACACTTTACAACGACTGCTACTGTCCCATTAAATACTTGGACGCATTTAGCATGGGTACGTAAAGGCACTGGAACAAACGAGTTTTCTATTTACATTAATGGCACGGCAGAAGTGTCTGGTACGATGACAACAAGTTTTGACCAAGACGGAATTATTATTGGGCAACAAGCAAATGGTAGTTATGATTTTAATGGGTATGTAAGCAACATAAGAATAGCAAATGGTTCTCATATTTACACCAGTAACTTCACCCCACCAACAGCCCCCCTCACAGCAGTCACCAACACCAAGCTGCTCTTGAACATGGCCGATGGTCAGGCGATTGATAGTGCTGCCCAGAATAATCTGACGTTGTATGGCAATGCTAAAATCAGCACAGGCCAAGCTAAGTTTGGTGATACGTCAATGGTGTTTGATGGTACTGGTGATTATGTTGCACTTAGTGGTAGCCATGCTTTTGGTACAGGTGATTACACAATAGAAATGTTTGTTTATCATACGTCAATCAGTGGACAACAAACTTACTTTTCAGATGCTTACGCAGATACAGCGGGTATTTATTTTTACAAGGACAGTAATCACAAATTGGGCTTATACTACTCTGGTCAAATTGTAACTGGCTCTGGTAATGTTCCTGCAAATCAATGGGTTCATGTTTCTGTGTGTAGGGCTAGTGGTACGTCAAGGTTGTTTTTAGACGGGGTTCTTCAAGGTAGTGCTTCCGACACTACAAACTTAACACAAACAGCTTATTCCATAGGTGACTCGGTGGGTACATCATCTGGAGAGTTTATTGGGTATATAGACGATATTCGTGTAAGCAAAATGGCACGATATACCTCCGCTTTCACAGCACCGTCAGCAGCATTCCCAGATAAAGGACAAGACGCATGAAGATAGCAAGATTAGATGGCTCAACAATATCTGAGATAGCAGAACACAAGTCTCTGTTCCCCAACACGTCCTTTCCTAAAGCTGGACCTGATGCTGATTGGCTTGCGGCTAACTCATGTGCCGAGGTGGTTGTGTTCTTAGCCTATGACTCAGCCACACAGAAAAACGAGAGTGTCACGCCTTATCTGTCAGACGGTAAAGTATATACTCGCCGTGTTACAGACATGACAAGCGATGAACGTGCAGCGGTGGTAACAGCGGCTAATACAGCAACGGCACAGCGCAACCGCGCTGAACGTGACAAGCGTTTAGCTCAGTGTGATTGGGTAGTGACTAAGGCGCTAGAGAGCGGCGGGGCTGTACCTAGTGATTGGGTTACTTATCGCACCGCCCTGCGCGACATCACCATCCACTCTAACTGGCCTAACCTGTCCTCTGCCGACATGGATGGCAGCGGCGGCGATTGGCCTGTGGAGCCTAGCTGATGGATAAGCGTACAGTCTCATCAGCTCACCAGCGCATCGATGAAATGCAATTGCAGATCGTCGAGTTGCGCACGGAAGCCAAGATCCAATTCAAGGATATATTCAACCGCGTTAAGCGGCTGGAAGCTGTGTTGATTGCCACATCTGGCGCAACCATTGTTATGCTGCTGACGATACTCGCAAAGATGCAGTGACACACGTTTTTGTTTTGGTGGTCTGGATGGGGATCGGCGCAGATCGCCGGGTTATCAGCGACGATATTGAGTTTGCCAATCTCCAACATTGCATCGCCTACGCGCAAATGATCGTCATGCGGTTTGGCTATCAAACGCCAAAGGATCGCGCGTTGGCGTACTGCATTCCCAAGCGGGTAGTCCCGGAAGCATAAGGGGCCGCGCAATGGAACCCATTTCGGTAGCCGTGGCAGCATTTGCCGCGATCAAAAGCGGTGTCAAGCTGGGCAAAGATGCTCAGTCAATGATGCAAGACATTGGCAAAATGTGGGGCGCGATTGATGAGGTTCGCGGCGAACACAAGAAGAAAAAGAAATCACCTTTTACGTCTGCAAACGAGGAAGCGTTAGAGACTTTCGCGGCGCTTAAAAAAGCCGAGGACTTAGAACGCGAACTTGAAAAAGTTGTTAAGATGACCCGCGGATTTTATGCGTGGCAAGACCTCCTCAAGATTAGAGGCCAGATCAAACGTGAACGCATGGAAGCCGAGAAAGCAAGGAAAGCAAAAGCAGCGCAGCAAATGGAACTTGCCGCTGCTGTGGCGTTATTTATCACGCTGGTGTGCTGCATGATTTGGGGCGTTTGGATGTTTCTAACATGATCCTTCTCGCAGCGGCTGTGGTCGCTGGTCTAGCTGACCCGGAATATGTCACCTGCAAATTAGCCAAGCGCATGACCGTCTATGACCAAAAGATCTGCCTGTACGTTCATGTGAACGGCGGCAGTCAGGTCCACTACCCAACAACCAGTTTCAGTGAATGCCCCGCAAGGTTCCAATGCCGCTATGCGCCAAAGGCAAAGGGCAACACCCTCAAAGACACGATGGATAGTTTGAAGGAGCAGTTCGAATGACAAATGCGTTTGAGAAAATACTAGAGTACAGGCTGATGCCGCGTTTTATGATGTTCACGATGACAGTCGTTTACATCCGCGTCATTGAGTTCGCGATAACTGTACCAGAGTTAAGCACACAACACGCCGCTGTGGTCAGCGTTGTAACCGGGGCAATGACAGGGGCTTTCGCCACATGGCTGTCATCTGAGCGCACATGATCGGCGCATTGATAGGGCCGCTGACTAGCCTCGTCGGTTCTTGGATGGATCAGAAGGCAGAACAGCAGCGCGGCAAGCAAACTGTCGCTAGAGTAAAGGCAGAGAGCGAGGCGGCAGTAATGGTGAGCGCTGCGACCAGCACAGCCGATTGGGAAAAGCTGATGGCCGAGGGGTCAAAGTCCTCACTCAAGGATGAGTTTTTCAGCGTGATCCTAGCAGCGCCCTGCATCCTAGCCTTCTGCGGTGAGTGGGGCCGCACCATTGTTGCAGAGGGTTTTGTCGCGCTGGAAGCCATGCCAGAATATTACAGATATTTCCTAGGCTGTGCCATTGCTGCCAGCTTTTCTATTCGCGGTGCCACTAAGTTTATGAGCCGCCCCAAATGACCACCGACAAGGTGATCCCCCTGCATAACCCACACTCAGAGATCGATCAGCAGTGGCTGGCTTTAGAGCGCCAACAGCAACAGATCAGAGAACAGCTTGAAAAAATATTGGAGCAGAAGAGATGAAACGAAACTGGGGCGCTTTCTTTGACATGCTGATTGCCCATGAAGGCGGTTTCACTGATGACCAGCGCGACAGCGGCAATAAAAAAGGCGATGGCCACGGCAACACAGGCAGCACGATGTTGGGCGTTACTGCGTATAACTGGGCAAAGTTCAGCGGCAAGCCAGCGCCAATAGAGGTGATGAAGCAGCTTACTGTTGACGATGTAATGCCGCTGTATAAATCCAACTATTGGGATGCAATCAAAGCTGACGATCTGCCCAGCGGTGTTGACGTTAGCTGCGCGGATCTTTGCGTAAATGCTGGGCCGAGCAGAGCGTCTAAGATCTTGCAAAAGGTGGTGGGCGCAAAGCCAGATGGCAAGATCGGGCCGCAGTCATTGGCGGCTGTTTCTATGCAGGAGCCTAAAGACTTACTGCAAAAATATTACGACGAGCGAGAACGGTTTTACAGGTCGCTGCGAGATTACAAGATCTATGGAAATGGGTGGTCACGCAGAAACAAAGAGACATTACATAAAGCGCTGGAGTTAGCAGATGGGTAGACCAGAAAAAAGCGGATCTGGCCCACGCCGCGCAGCATTCTTGCAGAGGATGGGAAAAATGAGGGGGCCGCAGAAAACTCCAGAGGGCAAAGCAACGCCATTGCTGTCATCACTTAGAGCATGGGGTGCCAGCAGCAAGGCTGACGCTGTGGCGAAGGGCAAAGCAATTAGCAGACGCAACGAAAGGAAAGCGTAATGTCACTGTATGAGAATATTAACAAAAAGAAAAAAGCAGGCACCAGCAGATCAAAGAAGAATAGCACGATCTCCGACAAGGCATACGCGAATATGAAAGCAGGCTTTCCTAAATCAAAGAAAAAGAAAAGCCTGATGGGGCAGTCAAGTAAAGGCTAGTCAGGCCATTGCGGCGGTCTGTACCCGTCAAGCATCCATTGCAGCACACGCATGGCAATGGGGTTGACCGGGCGCGCATCACCCTCGCTTTCCCAGCGTCGAACTGTGCGGGGGTCTGAGTTGAGGATGTGGCCAAGCTGAGTGGCAGATAGGCCCAGCTTGCGCCGGGCCTGTTTAAATTCAGTGGGGGTCAAGACAAATCCTTAATAACGCTATCCAGCGCCTCAGTGGCGGCGGGGTTAAACACGGTCTGGCCAGCGGCTTCATTGACGCGGCTGATTTCGATCCGCACCTCTTGCAGATCATTTGCGTGATTGCCGTCACACAATAGCGCGCTGGCGATCTCTGCGGAATGTAGCAAGCGGTGGCCTGCATCCTCTACGTCATCAGCGGTCAATGTGTTGCCAGCTTCACGCAGATCAGGTGCAAGTGTTTCCAGCAAGTATTTTGCAAATTCAATGTCGGTCATATCGGTCATCTGTCGTTCTCCTTAGATGGGCGTCATTGCCCTATACACTATACATAGGGCCATTGGCCCGACATTGCAAGGGGTGGATAGAAATTAATTTGCACCTCCTGCATTTTATTAATGCTTGGCACCCTTGCGCACGATCACGCCAAGCTGCCCATCAATGACGCCAGCATAGAACGTGTCATTGCGCAGCCGCTTGGTGTTCATGCTTAGCATCATGGCGCGTAAGGCTTGCGCAGATCCATCGATGATCTCTTCCCAGCCTACCCGGTTAGCCTCATCAGCCAGCACCCGCGCACGGGCTTCAACGTGAGCATAGGCGATCTCATCGAATAGCGGGTGGTTCGTGTCGCGGATCATGAGATCACCGCCAAGCACCACGCGGCAATTATTAAACCCAGCATGATCGACAATGCAGCGATGAACTCTAATAAGATGGTCAGAAACTTGGAACTTTCGCGCTCAACACACTGACGTATGTGTGCATCTGTACACGCCAGAGTTCCAAGTTTTTTGCATAACTCGTTGTCTTTGTTTACTTGCGGCTGTCCTGCTGTGACCGCCATACCTATATCAACCATTTGATTTCACTTTCTTTTTTTGATGTCAGACTTCCAACTTTTTTTATCTTGGAACTTTTGGTGTTAAATATCAACTACTTTGTTGCGGTATTAGCACCCCCTGTCAGTGCTGCGCGCCTGCTGTATTTACGACAGTATCGCTCAATCTCCCCCAGTGATGTATGCCCGGTCCAAGCACCTATCTGTAGGCTGCTTGATCCTGCCTGCGCCCAGCGTATGGCCCTGCTTTTCCGCAAGCCGTGTGCTGTGCGGTTTTGCAAACCAGCATCCCGCGCCTTGCCAGCAAACCAATTGCTGACGGCTTTTTCGCTGCGTGACGCGCCCCGTGCTGTGCATAAATACGTCATGTGCTTATCTGTCTGCGCATCCAAGCAAGCGTGAAGCAGGCGCAGATCGTCGGCGTCAATTTGCGCAAACGCAGGCAGTGCGCGGTCAAACGGGATGTCAACTTGGCCACCTGTCTTTGATTGCTTGAACGACAGCCAGCCATCTTTGGTGACATGACCACGGCCCAGCTTGACTGCATCACCGCATCGCGCGCCTGTCCAGTATAGCAATTCCATTGCCAGCCTAGGCATCTCAGATAGACTGTATGCTGACCTGAATGCAGCAATGTCATCCATTGACCAAGGCACATGGCCGTCAGTTTTTGCGACATCTGCTTTGACAATGCCTATCGTTGGATCTGCGATGTTGTACTGAGCCACCAAAAATTTAGCAAAGCTGCGCCACATTTTCATGCGGTTGTTTCGCGGGTGGCCTTCAAATGCTGACAGATCTTTATTGACGTGCGGCATCTGTAGGCCAGATACTTGCGCTGAACCGTACAGATCAATCATGTGTTCCAGCATGGCGCGATACCGTTCTCTGGTCTTTGGCACCAGAAGGCTAAACCCGTGGCTTGCCTTGTATGCTGCCGCAGCTTCAGCCAGTGATCCCGGTGCAACACCTGTGTGGCCCGTGCAAGCTGGATCTTGCTGCATGGTATTCCACAGCGTCAGCGCTTCAGCATAGGATTGCAGAAATGTTGACGAGCGCAGCGGTACTGCTGGCATTTTCCATTCCGCAGGAAGTGGCCCACGGAATTGCTTGGGTCTAAAGTAGTATCGGTCATGGCCATTCTTGTGCTGGCCAGATCTGTTTAGGTGGCGATACCAAACACTTTGTTGTTGTCGCATTCCTCATCCTTCTCCCCATCCAGCGCCAATGCCGTCAGTGCATCTTCTAGCTCTGTCCTGAGCCAGATTTTTGCACCCGCTGCATCGCGCGCTTTAGGCATTGTTCCATTTCTAATCATCTTGCCAAATTGGCTAATCGATATTCCGCAGAAGTCAGCGGCGTCAGACCGCTTCATTGCGTTTGGCTTTATTTTTGTGGGCATCTAGACCTCGCTTATAATAATTAGAAACACCACTGGCGTACCAAAGTTTCGGATTATTCTTGGTTGAAGTTGGCGAAGGCACACCGTGGCTGTTAAGTTCATCCGCGATGCGTTGATATGACATGCCCTGATTACGGTAAGTTTGGAGCATGTCGAAATACATAAGAGTTCTTTTGAGCGCGATTTCAGATTTCCGCGCGTTGGCTATGCTAGGGTCAGGCGCACCCAACTTGGTGATCATATTACCTGCATGGCTGACGTGCGCTGCACCATCGCCAAACTGTTTTTGAATTTTGTCTAGCGCTGCCTTGGTGCGCGCCGCCACTGCGTTGATGTTATCCTCAGCGAAGTCTATCGCCATATCGATGTTGTTGATGTTGCATGACGGGCTGCGCTCAATGCGAAATGGCACGTTGGCAATCTTGAGAAACCGCAATCCTTCAGCTTTTGTTTTGCCAAAGTTTGTCAGGCTGACGGCAACGAATATTGCGCCCGTCTTACGGCAATGCTCAACAGCGCGCCAAAGTACCGGGCGGTCAAGCGGCTGCATACGGCTGTGGTCTTCAGCCTCGCGGAAATACTTTGGTGAGTGCAGATCATCCTGCATTTTAATGTAGCTGCGCAATTCGCGGCCATCGTCAGTGTCGCGCATGTAAGCTGCGCATGTGTGTGTGTCTGTGGTCATTTTCTTTTTCCAGTGTTGTGATTGTTTTTGTTTTGTGGATCGAAAATGATTTTGTGGTGGGGCCACTGCCGCGTGGTTAACAAGAATGCCTGCGGATACCCTGCGCATTTGGCTGGGCGTCTTGCTCTTGCTGCGCACCCGCGCTGGCCCAACGACATTAGCGTTAATCCAAGGGTACTGGCCTCTTCTAATCGAATGGTAGCGGCTAACTGTTGCCATATCGACTTCATCAGGTTGCATTTTAGTTCACCTCCACTCTGCGGTCTGTGTCGTTGCCGCAGCCGATTAATTAATATCATCATGACTTAAACGGAATCATACCGTCTAAAATGCACATCCTAATATTTTATACAAGTCTAATATTTCAATATTTACACAGATAATTTGACATGCCATACAAGTCTAAATTTACCTTATGAGTTAGATAAATGGAAAAACGTCAATTTAACATCAAGTTACCAGATCACATAATACGTGCAATCAAGCTAAAAGCCTTGCAAAATTATCGTGACACGAGCCGTGAAGTAGAGGTCGCGCTGCGCAATCATCTTAATATGCACGATGATTTGCATGAAGCAGCGGTTAAAGCTGCGGGTGAGACAAATTGATTTACGCTGGTATAGATCCCGGTTGGTCAACTGGCGGCGTGGCATTGCTGTCAGGTAGCTGGGCCGAGGTTCACGACATGCCTGTGTTCCACAAAAGTGGCGTGGATACAGAGCAGCTTATGGACATCCTGCGGTCTGTCGAAATCCAACTGTGTGTGGTGGAAAAGCAAAGCACCAGACCGGGGCAAGGCATCGTGTCAGCAGGCAAGATCATGTTTGCATATGGTCAAATCCTGACGTGCCTCATCGCAACAAAAACGCCGCATCGCATAGTGACGCCATCGAAATGGAAACGTGATGCAGCCGTGCCGTCAGACAAGGATGGTGCGCGCCGCATGGCACAGCAGTTGTACCCGTCAGTCAGCGCAAGGCTGCGTCACAAGAAAGATGAACACAGAGCAGAGGCGTTGCTGATGGCGGCGTATGCGGAGGCGTTGGGATGATCACATGCCCGGAATGCAACGGCGATAAGTACATCACAATCACGCTGTACCACCGTCAGGGCTTTGGCAGGGATGTAGGATACGAGGAAGAGCGGCAAGAGGCATGTCCCACTTGCCAAGGAGAGGGTCAAATCAAGGGAGATACCGATGACCAAGAGTGAAGCAAGAATGTTGATCAAAGCCAGTGATTGGCCAGCAAGGCCTCTGCTTAAACAATGGGGCAACTGGCATCTGTGCGATGACACGCCAGAACTAGAGTTAAGAGTAGGCTTTCGGTATGCAATCCCGCTGGAAACATGCACCAGCACCGCGCAAATGCTGGATTGGATATTTCAGATCCACGAAAAAAATCCAGATTATGCAAAAGAATATGATCTGGCTGGCCTGATCGCAGCGCTTAACGACATTTTTCAGCCGCAAGCAAACTGTTGCTCATGGGGCGAGGAAAAAGAATTTTCGCCCGAAAAGTTGCTGGCAGATTACCGCCGCAAATTAGCAAGGGCAAAGGCAAAGGCAAAGGCAAAGGCAAAGGCATGATCACCACAGAAACCAACGAGGCGTATCACAGCAACGATGCCATTGGCAGCACCAGCGTAAAGTCTGTCGCTCTTAACTCAGTGGCGCATTGGTTTGGCACAGAGGTCAAGTCATCGCCAGCCATGCAGTTTGGCAGCGCTGTCCACGCCAACTTTTTGGAGCCAGAGAAAAACCTTGTTCACCGGGGGCCAGAAACAAGGCGCGGCAAAGCATGGACTGAACTTGAGGAAGGCATGGGGCCAGACGAGATCTTGCTGCCTGTCGCAGAATACCACCGGGCAGAGAAGGCAGCGCAGGCATTGCACGACAATCCGCAGGTGAATGATTTGTGGAACATGCACGCGTTATGGCAGGTTGAACGCAGTATATATGTGACATGCCCGGAGACAGGGCTGGATCTGAAGTGCAAGCCTGATGGGTACAACGAAACGCTGCGCACGCTGATGGATGTCAAAACATGCCAGACAGCAGCGCCAGCAGCTTGGCAATCGCCATACGGGCCGTTCTACAAATATGGCTACCACATACAGATGGCGTTTTATCTGTACGTCTGTGGCATTGAAGGCATCAAGGTAGACACCGCCAACATCTTTGCAGTGGAAAGCAACCCGCCACATGCAGTGCAGTGTTTCAACATCAGCCTTCTGACCCAACGGCACGGCCACGCCATCATGATGGATACGCTGAAGCTGATCGCCGAGGCCAAGGAAGCTGGCGAGTACACTACTGGCTGGCCTGATTGGGTCGAGCTGTGAGCGTGTCTGACAAATAAACTTATTAAACCCGTATTGACAGAGCGTTTTTAGATGCGGGTTTGATCTGACCATACAAGTCTAAATATACATCATACAGACAACACAGGAGATACATATGTCTGATTTTAAAGAGCATCTGCTAACTGGAGTGGAGTATTCCAACCCACGGCTGAACCAAATCTACCGTTATGACCCGCAGTTCAAACGCGAAGATGGCGGCATGGGCAAGAGCATCCCAGCCACTGCCGATGAACACAATGCAGGCTGGGCTGTGGGCATTGTCATGGAAAAAGCTGAAGCCACAGAGTTCTGGAACGTAGCCAAGGCGCACTTCAAAGAAAGAATGCCAAAAGAAAAGTTTGCAGCAATCCACAGCTATCGGGATCTGGATGACGGGCGCATTCGCTTCACTGCCAAGCGCAACGCAAAATCTAAAAAGGGCGCATACGCTACCGAGCCAAAGATGATTGACCACAATGTGGAGAAGCTGACTGACCGGGCAATCTGGGGCGGCAGCAAAGGCAACATCAAGGTCACAATGCTGCCCACAATGAACCCATCCAAAGGGGAGTGGGGCATATCGCTGTTCATTGCTGTCGTGCAGGTCACAGAGGCCATCTATGGCGGCGGTGGTGACGATCTGGATGGGTTCACAAGGACAGCACCAGCCAACAATCCCATGGCCGTGCAAGACAACCCTGACAACCCGTATGGCTTGCCAGATCTGCCAGAGCAACCAGCGCCCAGCAAGCCAGCAATCGATGACGATCTGGACGATGAAATTCCATTTTAAATTGGAGAAATGATATGGACGCTATTTGCGATTATTGCACGCATTGGAAGCGGGATCACTCAGGAATGGGTTGGTGCCGTAGATACCCGCCGCCTTCCATTGCCAAAAACGGGGATACTGATTGGCCACGTACAAGTGGTTTTGATTGGTGCGGGGAGTTCCACATGGTGGTTGAGCAGCGAAAGCCTGACAGCCGCATGTGGCGGCAAGACCGTAAATAAAGATGTCAGCCATACGCAAATACGCCAGCAAAGCGCACAGAAAGATTGCCAAGGTGATCGGGCTGGCCCTGATTGCCGGGGATAGCCACGCATGGCTGCAAGCAAAGCTGCTGATGCGGGTTCACCTCACGGCACAGGAGCGCGCTGCGCTGGCATTTGCAAGCATGGCATCATTGGACAAAGACCAGCGCGATGCTGTCGCGCGGTCAACCATCCCGGCTGTCTTGCTGGGGCCACCGTTGCCCACACTGGATGACCTCAAGGATGACGCAGCTTGGTGGGCCAGCAACGCCGATGACAGCGAACTGCAAGTGTACCTGATGGCGATCTTCAACGCGCTGCCAGCAGACAAGCAGCAAGCATTTACCAAACACATAACAACAAGGACGGCAGCATGACCGAGATCCACAGCTTTGCCGAGATAGACGCATCACTGCGCAGTATTGACACAGGCGAACCAGCGACAGCCAAGCGACGATTGTTTGCATCAGCCGCACGGTTTCAAAACAGGGCCGTCAAGCCACGAGAATGGCTAGTTGAAGGCTTCATACCAAACGGCACAGTTACCCTGCTAGGCGGCGATGGCGGCTCTGGCAAATCGCTGCTGGCCATGATGCTGGCCATCGCAACAGCGTCCACAAAGGATGTCAGATGGCTAGGCAGGTTGCCAGTGCAAGGCCCAGCGATCTACTGCGGGGCAGAAGATGACATCGATGAAATGCACAGAAGAATGGCAGACATCACAGATGCCAACTTCATACAGTTCACAGACCTAGAAAGGCTGCACGTCTGCTCACTGGCTGGCCAAGATGCCCTGCTGGCAGTGGAAAACCCAAAGACAAAAGTGCTGGCAGCAACGCCGTTGTTTGCTGAGATACGCGACAAGATCGAAGCAGAACGGCCATCATTGGTGGTGTTTGACACACTGGCTGATTTGTTTGGAGCCAATGAGAACGACAGAGCGCTGGCCAGACAGTTCATAGGGATGCTCCGGGGGCTGGCAATACAGTTCAACTGTGCTGTCGTGCTGCTGGCACACCCGTCATTGAGCGGCATGACAAGCGGATCAGGCACCAGTGGCAGCACAGCGTGGAACAACTCTGTCAGATCGCGGCTGTACGTTGAGAGGGTGTTCCAAGACGGCTATGAGGCTGACCACAATGCGCGCAAGTTGTCAGTCAAGAAAGCCAACTACGGCACCACTGGCGATGAGATCATGATGCAGTGGAAAGATGGCGTCTTTGAGGCTGACAAGGTCGAAACAGGGCTGGATAAGATGGCCGTGAATGCCAAGGCAGAGCGCGTGTTTCTCAAGTTGCTGGATCAAATCAATGGCCAAGGGCGGCGATGCAATCCCAGCGGGGGGCCAAACTATGCGCCCCGGCTCATGTCCGAAATGCCAGACAATGAAGGCGTGGTAAAACGTGGCCTCAAAGGGGCGATGGAAAGGCTACTCAGCAAACAAAGCATCGCCATCATTACCGACAAAAGCAACCCCAACAGGCCCAAAGTGCACATAGAAAGGGTTGTGTAGCATGCCCCCTGCATCCCCCCTGCATCCCCTAACTCAGAAATCTGAGAAAACAACCACAGCGTGTGAAAATGTTGCATCCCCCCTGCATCCCCCCCTGCATCCCCCCTGCATCCCCCCTGTGCACAAAGTCGCCTCTGAAAACTGCATCCCCCCTGCATCCCCCCTGCATCCCCCCTACATCCCCCCTGTGTGCACACCCCCCCCATACCCCCCTACGGATGCAAGCACCCCCAAGGGTGGGGATGCACATCCAGAGAAGGTGGTAGAGGGTTTAACCTTTCTTCTTAAGCAATATGGTTTCGATGCCACTGTGTCGGTGCGGCAATCGCCAAGATCTGATTATGCTCTTTGCTCTTTCGGTATGCCTGACGCGGCGTGTCTCAGCACAAATGCATTCACTGCTCTTCTCAGTAGCATCCACAGCATCGATGAACTTAACGGCTTGGCCAATCGCAGGCGGCATCTGCGCAACCCGGATCTACAGCGCTGGTCTGAGCAACAGCGGCAAGCAATCATCCACAGGAAATATCAATTGCAACAGGAGCAAAAAAAATGACAACAAGTACAGATCTAATTTTAACACGTACAACAAAACGATTGCCCGTTGACGTGTTGTTGCCCGGTCAAGAGGCAGCACTCGGCAAAGCAATGCTAGAGTTTGAACGTGAGCAAGCCAAGCAAGTCAGGCGGCAAGTGCTGCCAGCAGATCGAACGTATGTCAGGCGGCAAGTAAACGATGACGCAATCAATTTGCTAAACGAAATGCGCAAGGCTGGCCCATGCACGGCAAAGTATTTGGCAGAGGTCATGTCGATCAGCACACACAAGTCAGCCAACTTGATCAAGTCACTGACTGTGGCTGGGTTAGCCGAGAAAGTTTGCATCACCAGACGCAGCACCGTGCAGGAGGATAACCTGCCGTATCTCACAGGGCATCGTGAGCGCAATGATTGCTGGGTCTACAAGGCGTGGGAACAATGAAGGCGCTGGAGGCATTAGAGCGCGCAATTAGTCTGGTGACAGGTCGGCGCGCGCAAGACTACGGGGATGCCGAGGCCAGCTTTCAACGCATCGCTGACGGCTGGAATATTATCGTGCGATCAGCCGATGGCGATCTGACCCCGGCGCATGTCGCATTGATGATGGATTGGATGAAGTCAGCAAGGCTGCTCCAAAGCATAAATCACGCCGATTCATGGGTGGACAAGGCAGGGTACGCAGGATTAGGCGCGCAGTTAGCCCTGAGAGAGCCTGAGAGGCCCCCTACAGCGCCATCTAAGGCTAACGGTAAGGGTGTCATCCGGCCAGACGATATACGGCCTGAGAGCCGCAATTATTCACAAGGTTAAATTATGGTACGAAAGAAGAAAAAGTCCAAGCCGCTGAACGCGCCGAAAAGCCGTGCTGATCACGGCACACCAGAGGCTCTGCGGCAGGCTGACGGTGTGCAATATGAGACAGTGGATGGAGGTCGTTTGGGCAGTGTCAAACGTGCCTACATCTCGCGGCAAACGCCCATGGACAGGTACAAGGCAAGGGGGCTGGTCAGCCAGCGTCAATATGATGCTGCCCATGCGTTTTTTGTGCTTTACGATAAGACGCGACAGGCTGGCAGGGTGACGTCGAATTACGACAGGATCATCGTTGATGGCGGTGGAGGTGGCGGGATAAACGAGTATGCATTCTCGGATTACATCAAGCTGCAGCAATCGCTGGGCATGGATCATGTCAGTGTTGTCCGGGCTGTTGTCGTGGAATGCGAGAGCGCCAACAGTTGGGCCAAGCGGTACAGATTGCCCAGCAGGATGGGCATCGAAAGGCTGCGTGATGGCTTAGATAAGCTGGCGCAGATCATGGGAATATCGTGAGGGCGGCAGGTGTATGTTGGATGAATAAACAGCAGAACGCAGGTAGACGTTTGTGTTAAGCCGCCCTCAACGCGCTCATAGCATAAGTGCAACTTAAACTAAATATGCCGCGTACAAATAAAATCTATTTACCAACTTACACCTGATGTGCCAGAGGGTGATACAATAGCTTCCCCTGTGTTGGTTCACTGGCGTCCCTTTTGGGGCGCTTTTTTTTGTTGGAGGTGCTGCAATGGCTGGACGCAAACGCAAATGCACTCCAACTATCATGCGCAAGATTGCCGAGCGATTAGCTGAAGGCGAGACGCTCATTGATATTTGCAAAAATCCTGACGTTCCAAGCTACCGCGCAATCACTGATGCTGTGCTGGCTGACGAGGAAGTCTATGAGATCTATCGACGTGGCCGTGTACTGCAAGGCGAGTACTATGCTGACCTGATCAACAGTTTAGCAAGGTCACCACTGCCTGACGTGGATGATCAGCGCAAGCTACATGCCGAGGTTAATCGACGTAAGTTAGAGATTGAAACTCTGAAATGGACTACATCCAGAGTGCAGCCAAATGGTGTAAGAGATCGCAAAGAGGATGCACCACAACAGCAAGCCATCACCATATCATGGGCTGGTGGTGACGTTGATGTGAGTGCAGATGGCTGAATGGAAAGGCCCCGTGCCTTTTGACCCAAAGAAACATAAGCCTGTTGATGCTGGATCTGGCAAGAAGATGACAGAATTTCTTGCCACTGAGATTGCAGAAGATGGTCAGGTGTTTAATCATCCAACTGTTTGGTTTGCACAAAATGGTCAGGTCGTTGATCTTTCATCGCCTGATGATCGTGGCACGGCAACGCAATTGGCCAAACAATATGAGGCAGCAACAGGCAAAAGGTTCCCTAGATTTGGCAAGGCATTTGATGCTGATGGCAACAAGATCATAGGCAACTTTAAGAAGGGCAGCACCACTGCGCAACAGCGAAGCAACGCAGGCGGTGCAACAAGGCGGTCATTGATTGGCTCTGGTGGTCGGTAAAAAGTCCTGTATATCACTCATCCAAAGCCGCCGAGCTACGCGCGCAAAGATCGGCATCAATTGCCACCCATTGTTGTCATAATGATAACTCGCAGCGCTCAAAACAGCTAAGTTGTTGTAAACAAACGATAACACTGTTAACATAATATCGATTATGCGTCCTACAACACCTTGAGGTTGTTTTTGGAAATCCCAAACCCCACCCCCGCAAGAAATTTTGCGCCCTGTCTATAGCGTAGAACCCGATCTGAGAATGCACACATCCACTGCCAGCGGAGGCCAACCTCTGTGGAAATCGTAATCCCATATGCGCCGCGTCCTCTGCAGGCCAGCTTGCATGACGAGATGCAGGCCAAGCGGTGGGGCGTTGTGGTTTGCCACCGTCGATTTGGCAAAACCGTGTGGGCCATCAACCACATTCTGCGTGATTGCATTATGTCCACCAAGTCCAACCCCCGCTATGCATATATGGCCCCGACCTACCGTCAGGCGAAAAATGTAGCTTGGGATTACCTCAAGCAATTTGCTGGCAAGATCCCCGGAGTTCGCTTCCACGAGACTGAACTCAGATGCGATTTACCCACTGGCGGCAGGATCAGCCTGCTGGGCGCTGAAAACCCCGACAGTTTGCGCGGGATATACCTTGACGGCTGCGTGATGGACGAGGTTGCGCAGATGCCGGAGAATGTCTTTCCGGAGGTCATCAGGCCAGCCCTGTCAGACCGCAAAGGCTGGGCCACCTTTGTTGGCACCCCGGCTGGCCACAACGCGTTCTTTGATTTGTACGAGCAAGCCAGCGCTGACGATGATTGGCTGTGCGTTGTTAACAAGGCGTCAGAGACAGGCTTGCTGGATCAGGACGAGTTAGACGCTGCCCAGCGCATGATGTCTGCTGATCAGTACGCGCAAGAATTTGAGTGCTCTTGGAATGCCAATGTTCCCGGCGCAATATACGGCAAGGAGTTGGAGACAGCGCAAGACGAGGGCAGGGTGTGCAATGTCCCGTATGACCCTGCACACAAGGTTGACACGTTTTGGGATCTTGGCGTGGGTGACAGCACGTCGATTTGGTTTACCCAAACCGTTGGCAGGGCAATCCACGTCATAGACTTTTACGAGGCGCGCAACGAAGGCTTGCCGCATTATTGCAAGATGCTGACTGATCGGCGGTATGTTTATGGCGATCACCACGCCCCGCACGACATTGAAGTCAGAGAGTTAGGCAGCGGCAAATCACGGCGTGAAATCGCATGGGATCTTGGCTTGAATTTCCGCGTGGTGCCTAAGCTGCCTTTGGAAGACGGCATTCACGCAGCACAGATGCTGATACCCCGGTGCTACTTTGATCGAGAGCGCTGCAAAGACGGGCTGGAAGCGTTGAGACAATATCATAGGGCTTACAATGAGCGCACCAGATCTTTCCGCGCATCCCCTGTGCATGACTGGTCATCACATGCGTCAGATAGTTTTAGATACCTTGCCGTTGGAATGCGGCAACCCCGCGATCACCAGCGTGTTCCACAGCAAATGGCTGTCATGGAATACAACCCGTTTGCGGCATAAGGAGAGATAGATATGGGTGGAATGGCATCAGCAGCGGCTAACGATATTTCAATTGGGCTTGGCTTGAAGGATGACCCCGGCCCAACACCGCGTGATGATATGGCAGGTAGAAAATCATCTTACCAGCGCCGTACTGCCGCCACCATTGCGCGCAACAAGGCAAACGAGGAATACTACCGCAACGACGATAAGCCAGCGCCACCGCGTGCGGAGCTTTTAGTTCAGCGCTCTGCTGCTACTAGCATGGCCCCGGTTGCCGCTGCCCCAACAATTCCTGACCCGAATGCTATTGGCGAGACTGAGCAAGCATTGTTAGACGCGCAGAAAAAAGGCCGCTCATCCACAATACAGACCAGCGCCAAAGGTTTGCTGTCTGGCGAGGATAGCACCCGCAAAAAGCGCAGCCTCATGGGGGGCTTGATCACATGATGTACAAAAAGAAAAACATCGCTGGCGAGATGGGCGCACGGGCATCCCAGCCTGCCAAGCGCCGCCAGACTGTTGATCCATTGGAGCGCGCAAGCCAGAAGATGGAAGGCCGCATGCAGGGCGGTGATCCCAAGAAGGCCAAGCGCAAGTCAATGATGAATAGCTACGGGCTGTCCTGATGCAGATTTCCCCCATGATTGCGCAGCTTGATCGGCGCTTTAAGCAACTCCAAAGCCAGCGCAGCAATTGGGAAAGCCACTGGCAGGAACTGGCAGATTACATGCTGCCACGCAAAGCCGAGATAACCCGGAAGCGCACGCAAGGCGATAAGCGCACCGAGCGGATCTTTGATGGCACGGCGATCCACGCTGTAGAACTGCTGGCGTCTAGCTTGCATGGTATGCTCACGTCACCATCCACACCGTGGTTTAGCATGAGATACCGCAACCCGGCATTGCAAGGCGATGACGAGGCCAACGAATGGCTAGAGTTGGCCATTGATCAGATGTATCAGGCGTTCAATCGCAGCAACTTCCAGCAAGAAATCCACGAGTTGTATTACGATTTGGTGACGTTTGGCACTGCTGCCATTTACGTCACTGGCGATAAGGAAGGCTTACAATTCAGCAGCCGCCACATTGCTGAGATCTACATCTCACAGAATGCCAAAGATCAGGTCGATACAGTCTATCGGCGTTTCAAGCTGACAGCCCGTGCCATGGAGCAGCAGTTTGGCGCTGATGCTTTACCTGCTCAGTGCATTAAGGATCTCAAAGAGGAACCTTACAAAGAGCATGAGATCATCCACGTTGTGTTTCCGCGCGCAGATGCAAAGGGCAAGCTGGCCAAAGCCAAGCCGTTTGCCAGCATTTACTATCACGCTGACAGCCGCAAGCTGCTGAGTGAAGGCGGTTACGACGAGTTGTGCTTTATGGTGCCGCGTTTCAATAAGGATAGCTCCAGCAGCTACGGCAGATCTGTCAGCATGAACGCCTTGCCTGACACCAAGATGCTTAACAAGATGTCTGAGGTCACCATCCGGGCCGCACAAAAGCAAATCGATCCACCGCTTATGGTGCCTGACGATGGGTTTATGCTGCCTGTCAGGACAACCCCCGGATCACTGAATTTCTACCGTGCTGGCACCCGCGACAGGTTAGAGCCACTACAGATCGGCGCAAACAATCCGCTGGGCCTGAACATGGAAGAACAGCGCCGCAATGCTATCAGGCAGGCGTTCTTTGTGGATCAGTTGCTGATGCAGAACGGGCCGCAGATGACGGCCACTGAGGTGCTGCAACGTAACGAGGAAAAGATGCGATTGCTTGGCCCAGTGCTAGGCAGGCTGCAATCTGAACTGCTACAGCCTTTGATCAGCAGGTCGTTCGGATTGCTTCTCAGGGCTGGCCTTCTCCCACCAGCCCCTGAGAGCCTGCAAGGGCAAGACATCGACATTGAGTATGTCAGCCCATTGGCGAAAGCGCAGAAGCTGACAGACTTGCAATCAATGCTGCGCGGGTTTGAGGTGATGATGCAGGTCGCTGAGATTGCACCTGTCATGGATTATTTGGACACAGATAAATTAGTTAAGTACCTTGTCGAAGTCACTGGCATCCCGGCGCGCGTTGTACGCAGTGATCAGGAAGTTGAGGAAATGCGCGAGCAACAGCAGGCGCAACAGGCACAGCAAATGCAGCTTGATCAACAGACGCAAACTGCTGAAGCGATGGGCGCGGCGGCACCAATGGTGAAAGCTGTCGGCGGTCTGGGCGTGCTGCAACAATGAAGCAAATCGAAGATCTGAAGTTAGCCTATCGCCGCACTTTTAATAACGAAGATGGCGAGACTGTGCTGGCTGATTTAAAGACACGGTTTGCATTTGAGCAGACCACATTTGTGCAGGGCGATCCGCACCAGACAGCGTTTCACGAGGGTCAGCGTAGCGCAATATTATTGATCGCCCGGATGCTGGCCGAGGACGCCAAACCCAAGAGGTAAATACCCCACATGAGCGAAGAGGCAACCCCGCAAGCGGGATCTCCAGACGTGGCTGAAGCAGCCCCGGCAGTTAGCTTTCTTGACAGCCTGCCAGAAGATCTGCGCGGCGAACCCAGCTTACGCAATTTCAACGATGTTGGCGCGTTGGCAAAAAGTTACACACATGCCCAGCGCATGATTGGCGGCGATAAGATAGGCAAGCCGCAGCAATCTTGGACAGATGATCAGTGGACTGAGCATCACATCCACAGCGGCAGACCTGAGACAAGCGAAGGCTACGAGTTTAGGCTAGACGGCCAGCTTGCTGACAGCACGCTAGAGGGCTTTAGAGACAGCGCATTTAAGGCTGGCCTATCAGGCAAGCAAGCGCAAGCCGTGGCTGAGTTTATGGACATGAGTTTAGGCCAGATGGCAACTGACCGCGCCGATCAGGCTGACACATTGCGCCACGAGGGTGAGCAGGAACTGCGCCAGCAATACGGCAAGGCTTTTGATCAGCGCATGGAAATGGCAATGGGCGCAGCAAGGCAAATGCTTGGCGATAAGGTAGACATCTTAGAAGAGGTCGAACTGTCTGACGGCAGGTTGCTGGGCGATCACCCGGAAATCATCAGGATGTTTAGCGCGTTTGCCGAGCAGATCGGCGAGGATAACTTGATCGGAGAAACAGCCGAGATGGTTATGACGCCCGACGAGGCGCAGCGCCAGCTAAGTGAAGTCACGCGGCGGGACGGCCCATACTGGGATCGTGATCACCCGGAGCGTGAGGCATACGTGCAAGAGGCGTTACGCCTGCGCGAATACCTTTAGAGTTTAGCGGATAAGCTACGGCCCCGCGCATCACGCTGGTGTGTCCAGCAGGCTGACAACCTTTACCGTCATCATACAATTCTAAATTTACCTGACTTGTATGCTGGCGGCGTCAAGCACGGCCCCGGCTGGGACAACCGAGCGATAAACCCTTTAATTTCATGAGCTTAGGAGTGAGACAAATGTCTTCACAAATCACTACAGCTTTCGTCAACCAATATTCTTCCAACATCCAGATGCTCTCGCAGCAGATGGGATCGCTCCTGCGTGGCGCGGTTGATGTTGAAAGTGTCAATGGTGAGAAAGCATTCTTTGATCAGGTCGGCTCTGCCGCTGCTGTTCTCAGAACAACCCGTCATGCGGATACCCCGCTGATCGATACACCCCACAGCCGCCGCATGGTCACAATGAGTGACTATGAATACGCTGATTTGATTGATGATCAAGATAAAGTTCGCCTTCTGGTTGATCCAACATCAACCTATGCGCGCGCAGCAGCCGCTGCAATGGGCCGTGCAATGGATGACGTGATCATCGCAGCCGCGATTGGGACAGCTAAGACAGGCAAAGATGGTTCCACATCTACTGCTCTGCCTTCTGGCCAAAAAGTTGCGCATGGTTCGGCATCTCTGACGATTGCCAAATTGCTTTCAGCCAAGGAGATCTTGGACGAGGGCAGCGTAGATCCATCTATCCCGCGTTACATTGTGTGCGCCCCAAAGCAAATCACAAGTTTGCTTGGCACAACACAAGTAACGTCGAGTGACTTCAACACCGTGAAGGCTCTCGCTCAGGGCCAGATGGATACGTTCAGCGGCTTTAAGTTCATCGTGTCAAATCGCTTAACCACTGACAGTGACGGCAACCGCGCCGTGATTGCCTTTGCTGGCGATGGACTAAAGCTGGCGATGGGCAAAGAGCCTACCGCCCGGATCGATGAGCGTTCCGACAAATCGTATGCCACTCAGGTGTACTACTGCCAGACGATTGGCGCGACCCGCATGGAAGAAGCCAAGGTCGTCGAAATCGCGTGTACGGAATAGGAGATAGAAAATGGCTACTGTTTATTCTGTTCAAAGAACTAATACACGGGCAACCCCAATCACGAAAAACCCTGCCAATGCAATGGGTGGACGTGTTCGGATTGCTCACGGCGTTTATGAGGCATCTAGCTTGGCATCTGGTGATGTCATTGAGATGTTCACTCTGCCAGACGGCGCGCGTTTGATCGAAGGATCACTTGCGCATGACGCGCTTGGCGGCTCCACCACATTGTCTGTCGGCTATGCAGCCCACACCAATGCGGCGGGTACTGCCGTGTCAGCGGCGGCTGCAGGTTACAAGGCTGCGGCTGCGTCAACATCGGCGCAGAAGGTGGACATCCTTGCCACCTTGGCGCTGGGATCTGGCACCGTCACTGACACCAATGAAGATGGCGTGGTCGTGACCACAACAATGGGCGGTGCCGCTGGCACTGGCACCATTGAGGTCACCATCAAATACGCTGTTGACTAACTAACCCGGCGGGGGCGGCTTGCTGCCCCTGCCTCTCTACCCCCCCCCTAAAATTTTGGTGATCAGATGACCTCAACTGTGGACATCGCCAACAATGCGTTAAACGTGTTGGGGGCCAGTAACATATCTGCATTCGATGAAAACAGCAAAGCTGCGCGCATCGTTAACCAGAGATATGACAGCATCCGCGACAGCGTATTCCGCGCACATCCTTGGAACTGCCTCATCCGCAGGCAGGATCTTGCGCAATCATCCACAGCCCCGGCCTTTGGATATGCTCACCAATACCCTTTGCCGACTGACCCCTATTGCCTGCGAGTGCTAGAGTTCAGCAACGGCAGCATGTCTTACCCCCAAGACAACATGAAGAACAACAGCGGTGGCCCTGCGTTTGTCATTGAAGGCCGCAACATCGTTACCGACGAAGGCACCGCAAAGATTAAGTATGTGGCGCGCATCACAGATCCTAATGAGTATGACAGCGGTTTGATTGAGGCATTGTCTATGCGTCTTGCTGCTGAAATGGCCTACGCAATCACCGGGTCAACCAGCATGGTGCAGATCACCACATCAGCATACGATCAGTCGCTGAAAGAAGCGCGCTTTGTTGACAGCACAGAAGGCGCAACCCGGCGCATAGAAGCGTCTGACTTCATAGAGGCGCGTTATTAATGGCGCGATCAGCCCCCAGCTTTAGCAGCTTTGCAGCGGGTGAGATCAGCCCACTGCTAGAAGGCCGCACAGGTATAGAGAAATACCGCGAAGGTCTGGCAGATCTCACCAATATGGTGGTAATGCCGCAGGGCGGTGTGAAGCGCAGACCCGGCACAGAGTTCTTAGGCGAGGTCAAAAGCAGCAGCGTCAAAACCCGCCTGATCCCGTTTCAGTTTAAAACGTCTGACACATATATATTAGAGTTTGGCGACAGCATCATGCGCGTTTACAGAAACGGCGCGCAGGTATTGAACGCTACAGCCAAGACAATCACCGCAATTACCAAAGCTAACCCCGGCGTTCTCACTTCAAACAGCCACGGTTTTAGCAATGGTGATGAGGTTTACATCACGTCTGTTGGCGGCATGACAGAGCTAAACGGGCGCAACTACCGCGTAGCCAATAGCACCACCAACACGTTCACCCTGACGGATCTCTACAGCACTGCAATCAACACGACCAGTTTTACCACGTTCACCAGCGGCGGCACTGCAACCGAGATCTTTGAACTGGCCAGCCCATATCCAGAGGCTGTCTTGTTTGATCTGCGCTTTGTGCAATCTGCTGACACGATGTACTTTGTGCATCCCAGCTACGCGATCCGCACCCTAGTTAGATCTGACCACAACAACTGGACGTTTGCCACGCCATCGATCAGCGGATCACCATCGCCAAACCTAAATAATGCAAGCGACAACTACCCGTCTGTCGTGACGTTCTTTGAGCAGAGGCTGGTGTTTGGCAATACGAACAACAACCCGCAAACGCTGTGGTTTAGCAAAAACGCTGACTATACTAATTTTACCACCGGGACAGGCGATAATGACGCCCTGATCTACACCATTGCGTCAAACCAAGTTAACGCGATCCGCTACCTGTCACCAACGCGGGTGCTGACTGTCGGCACCACTGCAGGCGAATATGTTGTCACGGCCACATCTGACGGCCCGGTAACACCCACCACCACCCTGATCAGGAAATACAGCAACTATGGATCTGCCGCTGTTGAGCCTGTCCAAGTTGCTGACGTGACTTTGTTTGCGCAACGAGGTGGGCGCAAAGTCAGAGAGTTTAAGTTTGCTGGAGATGTAAACACCAGCGGATACCAAGCACCCGATATGACGATCCTCGCTGAACACATCACAGATGGCGGCATAACCCAGTTTGCTTATCAGCAAGAGCCAGAAAGCATCATTTGGGCGCTGCGGTCTGACGGCACTTTGCTGGGCATGACGTACAGACGCGAAGAGGATGTTGTCGGTTGGCATAAGCATGTGATCGGCGGCGTGTTTGGCACAGGCCAAGCGGTTGTTGAAAGCATCGCGCCACTGCCCACCGACACCGGGAATGATGACCTGTATATGATCGTCAAGCGCACGATTAACAGCGTCACCAAGCGCTACGTTGAGGTGCTAAAGGTCTTTGATTTCGGCAGCGTCACCACATCTGCATTCTTTGTGGATGGCGGCTTGGCGTACTCAGGATCTGCCACCACCAGCCTGACCGGGCTGTACCATCTGGAAGGCCAAAGCGTGACCGTGTTAGCCAATGGCGCAACACACCCTGACGAGACAGTATCGGGCGGCGGGATCACGTTGGACTACAGCAGCACAACGGCAGCCGTTGGGTTTGGATTTACGTCCGAAATGCAGACCATGCGGATTGAAAGCGGATCTGAAGATGGCACTAGCCAAGGCAAGCCGAAACGCATCCACGCTGTCACGTTAAGATTGTTTGAGGCTGTCGGCATCGAAGTTGGCAATTCAGCGGATGAGTTAGACCGCATTCCGTTTCGCGACAGCAGCATGGCAATGGATCAGGCGATCCCACTTTTTACCGGCGATAAAGACGTAGAATTTCGCGGGGGTTATGACAACAACGACAGGATCTATGTGAGGCAATCCCAAGCACTGCCGCTGACTGTGCTGGCGCTGTATCCACGCATGAACACGTTCGACACATGATCTTGTACCATGTTGAACGGCTGGCTGACATCCACGAAGAACTGAAGCCGATGATTGAAAACCATTGGAAAGAAGTCGCGCTAAACCAAAGCACGATAAACCTAAACGTCAATTGGGACGCATTCTTTCAAATGGATGATGACGGAAGATTGCATTGTTCCACTGCGCGCGAAGGTGACAAGCTGGTGGGCTATTTCGTTAACATTATCGTGCCGCACTTACATTATGCGGATCATCTGTTTTCGCACAACGATGCCATTTATGTAGACCCGGAATATCGCAAAGGCTTTACAGCATGGCGGCTGATTAAGTTTGCGGAAGAGCAGCTTACCATCGCTGGCGTCAGCGTAATGATGATCAACACAAAAATGCACAAGCCATTTGATCGCCTGCTTCAGCGGCTGAACTTTGTCGGCACTGAAACAATTTACAGCAAGCGGCTGGGAGTAGAATAATGGGCGCAACCGCAGCAATCATTGGCGCAGGGGCAAACATTGTCGGCGGCATCAGTTCGCGCAACGCAGCCAACGCGGCAGGCGCAGCAGCGCAGAGGGCAGCTAACTTTAACGCATCAATCATTGAACGTGACATTGGCTTGCTTGCCAGACAGCGCGGCATCATCAATCAAAACTTTGAGATTGATCAGGAACGCGCTGGCGAGGCGTTTGAGCGCGAAGTGCAGGGCGCGGCAAGGGCAGGGTTTGGCTATGCTGGCGTTGATATGTCCAGCGGCACACCGATGGCCGTGCTGCAAGCCAACGCGCGTGAGTTTGATTACGCAATGTCAGTGGCAGAGTTCAACAATGAGATGACAAACCTACAGATTAGCGATCAGCAGGAAGATGCCAGATTGCAGGCCCAGCTTGCCCGGATGGGCGGCGCGGCATCCCGGTCAGCATACAGAAGCCAAGGTAAGGCCAGCCTAATCTCAGGCTTTGGCAACGCAGCGCTAGGCATATCAGGTTCGGGGTATTTTGACTGATGAGAATACCAATCTACAGAGCGCAAGTTCAGCGCACCAATGAAGCACCGGGGCGGTCATTCTCAGCCCGTATGGATGCGCGGCCATTCGTTGAGGCTGCATTGCAAAAAGGTGCATCCACCCGCGCACTGGCTGACGCTGTGGGCGCATATTCCGAGCAGCGCGGCAAGATGATTGCGGAGGCAGAGTATAACGAAACCGCACTGGCCTTAGAGGAAGAAATGCGCAGCGCCAGCTATGACTTGTCCAAGTCGAATGACATTGGCAATATTTTCGACGGCAAGAAACTGTGGCAGCGCAGGATGGATCGCATTCAGACAGATGTTTTAGATCGCGTTAAAAACAGTAACACTAAGCGCAAGCTGGGTTTTACCTTTAACCAATCAGAGATCCAAAGCAGATTTACGCTGCAAGGTGTAGTTGACCAGAAAATAGTCAAAGCACAGCAAGCAGCTATTGCTGCACGTCAAACCAGTGAAGTTGCCAAGCTATCACAACCCGGCGGCGATGCTAAGTTGAGAATTGCTGCATACAATGCGTTTATAGGCTACGGCGATAATCCCGGCGTAAACGGCGCAATGCTTGGGCCGGGTATCGCAGGCGGCTTTATATCCCCCGGCGCTGTTAGCAAGGCAAACCTTGCAATGAAAAAAGACATCGCCACCAACTACCTTTCAAATGCGTTTGGCTCAGATGTAAACGCCATGATGCAATTAGCGCAGTTTACTGATCTCTTAGATGACGTTGGGCGTTCAGATAACCCGGCGTTAACATACGGCAAACTTGTTGATGAGATGGGCATAGACCCGTATGCCGCGCACATTATCAGCGCCCTGCCACGCGAAGATGCTTTTGACGTTATTGACAACAATTGGAAAGAAGCAATCACGCGCAATGACCGCATCGATGCAATGGAGAAAGCCGATAAAGAGGCGCTAGAAGAACGCAATGAAGATGCTTACAATTTAGCATTTAATACAGAAAACTGGGTGCGTGAGGATGCTTTAGCGGCGGTTATAGGGGCAACTGCTGTGGCTGATGTCGTATCTGACATTGGCATTAATTCGCCTTTAATGCGCGCAAGTAGCGATGGCAAAAACGAAATAGCTATGAGTTATGCGCGTGATGTAATTTACGATTACTTAAACGAACAAAACTGGATGTCACCAGACCAACGCAGCAAGTTAAGAAAGCTAACGCAACCAAGCGGCGGCGCAGTCTTTGCTCAGACACGCAACGATAATGTTTATTCTAAGCTGTATTTAGATGCTTTGTCTGGCAACTTAACAATAGAGCAACTGCAAAGTGGTGTACCCTACGCGCCCAGCATCAAATCCCAAATCACTGACGAGGATTTCCGCACACTGGGCAAGATTATTCTTGATAAGGCTGACAGCAACGTCAACCAAATGTCCACGTTGATTAAGCGGAACTTTCGCTATAACGCCCAGCAGCAAACCATCCAAGGCAATGATAATCTAGGCAAGGCAAGCAAGAGCGCGTTTGAGGTGGTTGACCTACAATTACGCATGTTTGCAATAGATCGAAAGATTGCAGGCAACCCGCCTACCTTAAATGAATTGATGGTGGAAAAAGACAGGCTGATTGCCATTCAAGATACTGTTTTTCAAGCTGCGTTAAGAACAGAATATGAGCAAACAATAGACACATTTGCAGAAAATTATGCTGGTTTGTCTGCGCGCATCGCAGCCGTTGGCGGTGGCAATGCCCCACTCTCAACAGTAATTACAACAATTGAAAATTATCTATCGGATCAAAATCTTTTAACGTCAGATCCTCGATACCAATTAGCAATGCGCACAATTGATGCGCTGCGCATCACCTATCCGGGGATGAACGAATGAGCCTGTTGATTGATACTGACGATGAGATGAACAGGTATGACGAGGCGGCACTGTACGCCAAAACGGTCAAGCCTGATTTGGCACCGGGCATTCGTTCTAGCTTCAATGTAGGCACAGGCCAAACAGATCTACTAGCACCGTTGCCTAGTGGCGGTTTTGTTAAGCTAGGAAGCCAAGCGCCAGAAATCACTGTTGAAGCGCCTGAGGTTATGATGGAAGCGCCAGCCATGCCGGGGATGGGCGCTGATGCAGCACTGCCTGTTGAGGATGACGAGTTCCAACTGCAATCAATCAGGAATTTCGCAGCCAGCGGCGCAAACATATCGTCACGCGATGACTATCTGGCGGCTGGCTACACTGATCAGCAGATTGATGCGTCTGGCGTCATGGGCGAAACGCAGCAAAAGACAGGCAGCATTGAGCCACTATCAACCACCGAGATTGAGGACATCTTATCTAAAGGCGGGACAGTCTTTCAGAACTCTGATCCCACCATGCGCGAGAACGGCGCAGCAGCGCTTACCGAGACATTGATTGAATTGCGCGTGGATGAGCGTCGCAAAGAGTTATTAGAGCAATATGCCAAGCCTGACGCAAGCGAGGCTGAGACAGAGGCGCTAAACGTTGAGATCAGCCGCATCATAGCATCAGAACAGCCAGAAATGCGTTCACTGTCGGAGAACTTGGCAGATGCTGTGTTTGGCAACAAAAACGTGCTTGGCACCGGGGTAGGCGATTTTGTCACCGCAGGCGTGATGGATATGCAAGAGGGCTGGCGCATGTATACTGATGCGCTGCGCAACGACAGCCCTGCCAACCGCGCGCTGGGCGTGTTGCTTATGGCGGCTGGTGTAGCAGAGGCCACAGGCGTTGGCATGGTTCTAGGCAAGACAATCAAGAAAAGCATCCCCATGATGCAGAGCGCAATGGTCAGCATGGGCCAAAACGCAGAACTGCGCATGGCAGAACGTGGCCCTGCTGTTGATTTTCTATCCAGCACCATGATGTCTGGTGTTGACCCGACAATCGTCACAGATCCGCTGGTGGCGGCGGCTGGTCGGGCTGTTGATGACGGTTTTGTTGCCAAGGTTGAACCGCCCACAGATGACACCCCCGGCATCATTGCGTTCCACGGTTCAGCGGCTGATTTTGACGGCTTTAAGCTAGAAAAGATTGGCACAGGCGAAGGGGCGCAGGCTTATGGATATGGGCTGTACTTCAGCGATAAAGAGGCAATCGCAGAATGGTATCGCAACACACTGTCAAGCATGGGCGTTGACCCACAACCGCTAAAAGATGCTGGCATGACGGTCACTGAGGAAATGATGGCGGCAAGTTATATTCGCACATCTAACAGCGCAGAGGACGCTGCAAGAGATTGGGCGAATTGGCACGGCAAACCTTTTAATGATGACTTGATAGACACGTTTAAGGCCGCGCAAGTTAGCGATGGCAAGATGTATAAGGTGGGTTTGGAAGTAAGGCCAGATGACTTGCTGGACAATGACAAGGCGTTGAGTGAGCAGCCTGCTATCGTGCAGGAGCGTTTAAAGCCTCTTTTAGAAATGGTCTATCAACAAAGGCGTTCAACAGCGTCAAACAGGGTTGGCAAGTTCCCTGACACGAAAGAGGAATGGACAAGCCAAATATCTAGCGGTGAGGATTTCTACGATTTATTGTCAGTAAGTTTAGCCGATAATATTGAATTGCGAGATAAATACGGGTTCACGTCTGACGCTGTTTTAGAGCAAACTGACACCGACATGATTGCATCTAAAATGCTGTTCGAAGCTGGCATCCCCGGCATTAAATATTTGGATAACACATCGCGTGACGGTGCGGGCACCTCAAGCAACTACGTCATATTTGATGACAGCATGATCAAGATTTTAGAGAAATACGGCATCGTCGGCCCTGTCGCTATATCGGCAATGGCTCTAAGTGAGGATGAAAGTTAAATGGCAATAGACCCCCAACAGATCGCAACTGAGCAAACCCAGCGCGCGGCGTTGGCGCAAGGTGGCGCGCCTACCGAAATGGCGGGTAGCCCAGAGAATGCCGTGCGTCTGGCTGGCTTAGGCAAGCTGGGGCCGGGTGTTCTATCCTCAATAAACAAGCTGGGCAAAAGCGTGTCGGTGGATGCTGTTGTGGATGCAGTTTCCCCAGCAAGGCCAGCCCCACCCGCCGCAGGGCAAACCCCAGCAGGCCCAGCCAGCGGCGAGGTAGGTGCAGCCCCAACAGTCACCAGCGATGCGCCTGTTGCGCGCAACGTTGCGCCAACAATACAGCAGCCATCCCGCGTCCCAACGCCTGCTGAATTAGGTTTGATGTCAAGCCCCGGCGACTACTCTGAGATCGCCACAAAAAAGCTGTTAGCCCCGCAGGTACTTAGCGCAGAGGGTTACAATAAATTTGAAGCAATGGGCTTTAAAGCTGACGGCACACCGCCAGAGGCTGACCCGCTACTAAGCGCGCAGAGGGCGCTAGACGAGCAGCAATTACAGTCTGCTGTAGATGTCAATGAACTTGCTGCCAAGGCCCTGACGGCTGACGAGCGCGGCTTTAAGCCAACCACTGCCGTTGCATCTGAGGAAGCTGCTGACGAGATCCTAGCGGCTACGGCGCGCGATGAGAAAAACATCAAATCGCTGGCAGACGGTGGCCCTGTTAACTTTGACTACATTGACACAGGCGACGATGTTAAAGCCATGATTACGGCAGTGGGCGAAGAATTTGCCGACGAGCAAAAGATGCGCACCCGTGGCAAAATCCCTAACGACATGACGATTAATGAAGCTGCTGGCGTCATGGCAGATGAAATTGGATTTAGCCGCAGATTGCTAAACCGCAAGATTGGCGAAGGCGGTTTGTCTGCCGCTGAGTTCGTGGCAGGTCGCACCATCCTAGTTAAGTCTGCCGAAAAGCTGACAGAACTTGCCACAATAATTAAAAGCGGCACGGCCACAGCCAGTGATCGGTTGCGCTTCAGACGCCAGATGGCAATCCACACAGGCATTCAGCTTCAGCTAAAGGGCGCGCAAACAGAGGCCGCAAGAGCGTTGCAATCATTTCAAATCAAAGTAGACGGCGAAATGGATATGGCGCGCTTTGATCTTGAAGCGCAGAACATGATTAACAACGGGATAATGGGCGAGGCTGGCGTTACCGATGCGTTGGCCAAATCATTGCTAGATACTGCTGAACGTGTTGGGACGCTCAAAGCAATCAACAAGGTGGCAGAGGTCGGCTATCTGGCCAAGGCCAACCGGGTTGTAAACGAGGCGTACATGGCAGGCTTGCTGTCATCGATGCCCACACAAGTGAAGAACTTTGTCGCGTCAGCAGCATTTATGACCTATCAAATCCCGTCTGAACTTGTTGCCGGGATGTTTGGCGCTGTGGAGCGTGGAGCGCGCAAGCAGCTTGGCATGGGCTATCCTATTAGCGACGATCAAATCTATGTGGCAGATGCCTTCTTGCGCATGAAGGGCTGGGCCGACAGTTACAAAGACGCACTAAAAGCGGCATCCATTGCATGGGAAACAGAAATGCCTGCCGGGGGCGTATCCAAGCTAGATCTTGAGGGCGATGAATACACGGCGCTTAAGGGCAGCGATGACGCAGAAACAGATCTAGGCAATATATTTTCGCGCAGTATGACCGAATTGGGCAAGCGTATGCGCATCCCGTTTAGAATACTGCTATCTGCTGACGAGTTTTTCAAAACAATGTCGCAGCGCGGCGAGTTATACACACGGTCAAACCAAGCGTATCAGACGGCCCTACGCAATGGGGCAACAGAGGTTGAAGCGCAAGACGCAGCCGGGATGACGTTGCTTGATCCCCGCGCTATTTCAGACGTGTTAAATGAAAAGGCGCTATACGATACAATGCAAAGCGATCTTGGATTGCTGGGCAAGGTCAGCAGCAAGCTGCAAAATATCCCAATTGCTGGCCGCACTATTCTGACGTTTGTAACCGCACCCACCAACAGCATTTTTAGATCATCAGAGTTTATGTGGATTAACCCGCGTATATATAAAGATTTAGCCACTGAAGGCAGGCCACGCCAAAATGCTTTAGGCCGCTTGGCAGTGGGCGGCGCGACTATGTATACCGTTGGGCAATACGCAATGGACGGTCAAATTACAGGCGCAATGCCGTCAGATCCAAAGATCAAAGAGTCATTGCCAAAGGGATGGCAACCGTACAGTTTCGTATTGCGCGCCGAGGGTTTTCCAAAGGATGAGGATGGCGATTACCTGCCTCTATATAATGAGTATGGCGCGCTAAACGGCCCGGTGCATTACGTCAGCTATTCTGGCTATGATCCTGTCAGCACCATCATTGGCTTTGCAGCCAACACTGTGCAACGCCAAATGATGACCAGAGATCCCCGGTTGCGCGAGGCGTTGGCTTGGTCTGCCTTGGCGTCCACTGTGGATTACTACAAAGAAATGCCAACGCTCAAAGGCATTGCTGACGCTGCGCGCTTTCTGGACACGTTTGACCCGGCGCAATTGCTGCGAGGCCCAGCACAAGCTGCCACGCCAGTTGTCTTTCCGAACCCATTAAGCGCATTGCAGCGCAGCGTTCAGCGCATGTTTGATCCGACCAGCGTACAGCCGCGCGGCGATATAGAGTATTGGACAGAGGCAGACGTTAAGCAAACGATGGTGGATGAAAACGGCAGAACTGTTTTTGTCAACGCGCTGCCAGATGGTTCACCAAACTACAACCTGATTGGCTTGGCTAAAACCAGCGATCAATCTTGGACAACTGTTTTAGATAAAATGGTTGCGATGCAAAACCAAGACAGCGTTCTATTCGATGAAACCAGCGCAACACTAGATGCCAGAGGCGAGATCGATCCCACCAAGGGCGGCAATGTTAAGCGGTTTGACACGCTGGGCAATGCCTATGGCGCTGATGCTTTTAGCTTGGCCACCAATCCTGCGCTGGCAATCTTTAACAACGTCAGCGGCATAAAGATCAGCAAAGGCGAAAAGGCCAAACTGTATGAGCAAGAACTAGCCAAAGTCTACACCATGACAGGAAATTGGCCGCTAACCAATCCCACTGAAATAGGCGGCGTTAGGCTGTCTGACGGGGTTATATCTGACTTGGTTGATCTGGCGAAAAACAAAATAGTCATATCAAGGCCAATGGGGCAAGTTGGCGTGTTGACCTTTCGTGACGCGCTAGAGGCAATGCTGACCAATCCTGTGCGCAACCGATACACCAAAGTAACCACAACGTATCAGCAGAAGGCGTCCATGATTAGGGAATTAAACAAGCTGTATATAGATGCTGCAACCAAAGAACTTTTGCAAAAACCAGCTTATGCGAATTTAGCAATTACCGTGCAGGATGTGGAAGCCAAACGAAAACGTGAAAAGGGCGAATAGATGACCGTTACGTCAACAAACCAAAAAGTCCAGTTTAACGGGGACGGCTCAACCACCGTCTTTGCCTACAACTTTAAAATCTTTGCAAGCAGCGATCTGTCTGTCATCTTGCGATCAGCCGCAGGCACCGAGACTGTCCAGCAGCTTACCACCAACTACACAGTCAGCGGCGTAGGTGAAGCATCTGGCGGCAATGTGACCATGGGAACAGCCCCGGCATCAGGCACCACGCTGACTATCCTGCGGGTACAGCCAAACTTGCAAGGGCTGGATCTGGTGCCAAACGATCCTTTCCCGGCGGGTAGCATGGAAGATGCTTTAGACAAGCTGACCTTTATGGTTCAGACGCATGACGAGGAAATCGGCAGATCTATCAAGGCAAGTAAAACCAACGTGATTGCCGACAGCGAATTTACCGTCAGCGCGACAGACCGGGCCAATAAGCTGTTCTCATTCGACAGCAGCGGCAACCTGAGTATCGCGCAGGAACTAGGGACGTATCGCGGGGATTGGGCAGCAAGCACAGCCTATGCTGTCAGGGATCTGGCAAAAGACACCAGCACAGGCAATATCTTTATCTGCGTCACGGCGCACACGTCATCTGGATCACAGCCGCTCACCACGAACACAGACGCAGCTAAGTGGGCGCTGATCGTGGATGCTGCATCTGCGACCACCAGCGCAACAGCAGCGGCGTCATCAGCCACAGCAGCGGCCAGCAGCGCCACGGCAGCAGCGTCATCAGCAACAACGTCAGGCAACAGCGCAACAGCAGCCGCATCATCTGCCACAGCAGCAGCAAGCAGCGCCACATCGGCAGGCAGTAGCGCAACTGCAGCGGCGTCATCTGCAACATCTGCGGCCAGCAGTTTATCAACATTCCAAAGCCAGTATCACGGCGCTGCATCATCAGATCCATCAAGCAATCTTTCCACTGGCGATCTGTATTTCAATACGTCATCGAACACGCTTAAGGTCTACAATGGTTCAGCTTGGGTCGCTGCGGCGTTTGACACGTCAGGCGCGTTGGTTGCGGCAAACAATCTCAGCGATGTAGCAAGCTCTGCAACGGCGCTGGGCAACCTTGGCGTGACTGCGATAGCGGCAGAATTAAACTACAACAACATAACAACTCTTGGTTTGTCTGAAGCCAGCAAGACAGTGACAGCAGACGCCAACGGCGTGATCACCTTAGATAATGGCTTCAGCGAAGAGTACGCGGCGGTCACATCCAGCAGCAACGCGATAGCTATTAATCTCCGCACAGCTAATAACTTCAGCCACACGCTGACAGAGAACACCACAATTAGTTTTTCCAATCCAGCGGCGTCAGGCAAGGTCAGCGCGTTTACTCTAAAGGTTATCCAAGCAAGCAGCGCCAAATCAATCACATGGCATTCGTCTATCAAATGGGCTGGGGATGAAGCGCCTACGTTAAGTACAGGCAACGGCAATGTGGACGTGTTCTGCGGATACACGGTGGATGGCGGCACTAATTATTATATGTTCACAGCAGGGCAGGTGATGTCGTAATGAGCATTGTAGCAAAAAAAATAATGATGGGGTCAGGTGCAGTAGCTTTGCCCAGTGATTCAGAATTTAATCGCACAAGTTTTCTCAGTCATTTCGACGGGACAAATAATGGCGTGAACAATCAGTTCACCGACGGCTCTGCATCTAACCACACAATCACTGCCAACGGCAATGTAACTCAAGGTAGCTTTAATCCTTACGGAACTAATTGGGGTGTAGACTTTGGGGCGGGTGGATTTGGTGCTAACATTGCCAGTAACTCAGAGTTTGCAATTGGAAGTAGTTCTAATTTTACTTTTGAGTATTTTCTTTTTTGGGGGAATAATACAGACAATCAGGTTATTTTAGATGCCCGTCCTAACGATACAAATGGTGCTTATAGTGTTATTATAGTTTATGGCGCATCACATGCAAGTGCAAACAAAGTAAACTTTATACTAACAACAGACCCAGATGTTAAGGCAGTAAGTAGTTCTACTTTAACTATTGGGGCGTGGAACCATGTTGTCTGCCAAAGGACTTCTGGAACTCTTGAAATCTATATCAACGGAACTAAAGACAGCACCACAACTTCTACAACTGGGTCAACAACAGCAAATAGGTTTTTAATTGGAGCAAATGCCTTTGACCCGCAAGGTGGAAGTGTTCAACTTAATAGGCTAAAAAACGGCAATATACTATCTAATATAAGGTTTGTTAATGGCACTGCGGTTTACTCTGGGTCTAGCATTACAGTACCAACCTCTGCACTTACAGCAATTACAAACACAAAGTTCCTTGCGTTGCAGAGCAATAGGTTTGTAGATAACTCCACGCTAAATAATACCATAACTACAACCAGCAATATGTCCGTCACAGCATTTGGCCCAATCCTGACCAGCAGTGTGTATGACCCTGCGGTAAACGGGGCGAGTGCTTACTTTGATGGCACTGGAGATTATTTAACTGTTGCCTCTTCGTCTGACTTTGATTTTGGCACAAGTGATTTTTGCTGGGAGTGTTGGGTTTTCCAAACAAGTAGGTCAGCTTTTCAGTTAATTATGGCTCAAGATGACTATTCGTCAGGAAATAGTATAAGTTGTTGGCTTACAAATACTGGTCAGGCGTCTATTTATTATGAAGGTGGCGGTACACACTTTACAACGACTGCTACTGTCCCATTAAATACTTGGACGCATTTAGCATGGGTACGTAAAGGCACTGGAACAAACGAGTTTTCTATTTACATTAATGGCACGGCAGAAGTGTCTGGTACGATGACAACAAGTTTTGACCAAGACGGAATTATTATTGGGCAACAAGCAAATGGTAGTTATGATTTTAATGGGTATGTAAGCAACATAAGAATAGCAAATGGTTCTCATATTTACACCAGTAACTTCACCCCACCAACAGCCCCCCTCACAGCAGTCACCAACACCAAGCTGCTCTTGAACATGGCCGATGGTCAGGCGATTGATAGTGCTGCCCAGAATAATCTGACGTTGTATGGCAATGCTAAAATCAGCACAGGCCAAGCTAAGTTTGGTGATACGTCAATGGTGTTTGATGGTACTGGTGATTATGTTGCACTTAGTGGTAGCCATGCTTTTGGTACAGGTGATTACACAATAGAAATGTTTGTTTATCATACGTCAATCAGTGGACAACAAACTTACTTTTCAGATGCTTACGCAGATACAGCGGGTATTTATTTTTACAAGGACAGTAATCACAAATTGGGCTTATACTACTCTGGTCAAATTGTAACTGGCTCTGGTAATGTTCCTGCAAATCAATGGGTTCATGTTTCTGTGTGTAGGGCTAGTGGTACGTCAAGGTTGTTTTTAGACGGGGTTCTTCAAGGTAGTGCTTCCGACACTACAAACTTAACACAAACAGCTTATTCCATAGGTGACTCGGTGGGTACATCATCTGGAGAGTTTATTGGGTATATAGACGATATTCGTGTAAGCAAAATGGCACGATATACCTCCGCTTTCACAGCACCGTCAGCAGCATTCCCAGATAAAGGACAAGACGCATGAAGATAGCAAGATTAGATGGCTCAACAATATCTGAGATAGCAGAACACAAGTCTCTGTTCCCCAACACGTCCTTTCCTAAAGCTGGACCTGATGCTGATTGGCTTGCGGCTAACTCATGTGCCGAGGTGGTTGTGTTCTTAGCCTATGACTCAGCCACACAGAAAAACGAGAGTGTCACGCCTTATCTGTCAGACGGTAAAGTATATACTCGCCGTGTTACAGACATGACAAGCGATGAACGTGCAGCGGTGGTAACAGCGGCTAATACAGCAACGGCACAGCGCAACCGCGCTGAACGTGACAAGCGTTTAGCTCAGTGTGATTGGGTAGTGACTAAGGCGCTAGAGAGCGGCGGGGCTGTACCTAGTGATTGGGTTACTTATCGCACCGCCCTGCGCGACATCACCATCCACTCTAACTGGCCTAACCTGTCCTCTGCCGACATGGATGGCAGCGGCGGCGATTGGCCTGTGGAGCCTAGCTGATGGATAAGCGTACAGTCTCATCAGCTCACCAGCGCATCGATGAAATGCAATTGCAGATCGTCGAGTTGCGCACGGAAGCCAAGATCCAATTCAAGGATATATTCAACCGCGTTAAGCGGCTGGAAGCTGTGTTGATTGCCACATCTGGCGCAACCATTGTTATGCTGCTGACGATACTCGCAAAGATGCAGTGACACACGTTTTTGTTTTGGTGGTCTGGATGGGGATCGGCGCAGATCGCCGGGTTATCAGCGACGATATTGAGTTTGCCAATCTCCAACATTGCATCGCCTACGCGCAAATGATCGTCATGCGGTTTGGCTATCAAACGCCAAAGGATCGCGCGTTGGCGTACTGCATTCCCAAGCGGGTAGTCCCGGAAGCATAAGGGGCCGCGCAATGGAACCCATTTCGGTAGCCGTGGCAGCATTTGCCGCGATCAAAAGCGGTGTCAAGCTGGGCAAAGATGCTCAGTCAATGATGCAAGACATTGGCAAAATGTGGGGCGCGATTGATGAGGTTCGCGGCGAACACAAGAAGAAAAAGAAATCACCTTTTACGTCTGCAAACGAGGAAGCGTTAGAGACTTTCGCGGCGCTTAAAAAAGCCGAGGACTTAGAACGCGAACTTGAAAAAGTTGTTAAGATGACCCGCGGATTTTATGCGTGGCAAGACCTCCTCAAGATTAGAGGCCAGATCAAACGTGAACGCATGGAAGCCGAGAAAGCAAGGAAAGCAAAAGCAGCGCAGCAAATGGAACTTGCCGCTGCTGTGGCGTTATTTATCACGCTGGTGTGCTGCATGATTTGGGGCGTTTGGATGTTTCTAACATGATCCTTCTCGCAGCGGCTGTGGTCGCTGGTCTAGCTGACCCGGAATATGTCACCTGCAAATTAGCCAAGCGCATGACCGTCTATGACCAAAAGATCTGCCTGTACGTTCATGTGAACGGCGGCAGTCAGGTCCACTACCCAACAACCAGTTTCAGTGAATGCCCCGCAAGGTTCCAATGCCGCTATGCGCCAAAGGCAAAGGGCAACACCCTCAAAGACACGATGGATAGTTTGAAGGAGCAGTTCGAATGACAAATGCGTTTGAGAAAATACTAGAGTACAGGCTGATGCCGCGTTTTATGATGTTCACGATGACAGTCGTTTACATCCGCGTCATTGAGTTCGCGATAACTGTACCAGAGTTAAGCACACAACACGCCGCTGTGGTCAGCGTTGTAACCGGGGCAATGACAGGGGCTTTCGCCACATGGCTGTCATCTGAGCGCACATGATCGGCGCATTGATAGGGCCGCTGACTAGCCTCGTCGGTTCTTGGATGGATCAGAAGGCAGAACAGCAGCGCGGCAAGCAAACTGTCGCTAGAGTAAAGGCAGAGAGCGAGGCGGCAGTAATGGTGAGCGCTGCGACCAGCACAGCCGATTGGGAAAAGCTGATGGCCGAGGGGTCAAAGTCCTCACTCAAGGATGAGTTTTTCAGCGTGATCCTAGCAGCGCCCTGCATCCTAGCCTTCTGCGGTGAGTGGGGCCGCACCATTGTTGCAGAGGGTTTTGTCGCGCTGGAAGCCATGCCAGAATATTACAGATATTTCCTAGGCTGTGCCATTGCTGCCAGCTTTTCTATTCGCGGTGCCACTAAGTTTATGAGCCGCCCCAAATGACCACCGACAAGGTGATCCCCCTGCATAACCCACACTCAGAGATCGATCAGCAGTGGCTGGCTTTAGAGCGCCAACAGCAACAGATCAGAGAACAGCTTGAAAAAATATTGGAGCAGAAGAGATGAAACGAAACTGGGGCGCTTTCTTTGACATGCTGATTGCCCATGAAGGCGGTTTCACTGATGACCAGCGCGACAGCGGCAATAAAAAAGGCGATGGCCACGGCAACACAGGCAGCACGATGTTGGGCGTTACTGCGTATAACTGGGCAAAGTTCAGCGGCAAGCCAGCGCCAATAGAGGTGATGAAGCAGCTTACTGTTGACGATGTAATGCCGCTGTATAAATCCAACTATTGGGATGCAATCAAAGCTGACGATCTGCCCAGCGGTGTTGACGTTAGCTGCGCGGATCTTTGCGTAAATGCTGGGCCGAGCAGAGCGTCTAAGATCTTGCAAAAGGTGGTGGGCGCAAAGCCAGATGGCAAGATCG
>Ga0208545_1000074_pt1 | contig 41417 bp, 50 predicted proteins | sample DEB08_DNA_12_FD_185498 | JGI IMG/M metagenome (GOLD analysis project Ga0208545, IMG submission 185498) | Aqueous microbial communities from the Delaware River and Bay under freshwater to marine salinity gradient to study organic matter... | ecosystem: Environmental > Aquatic > Marine > Coastal ... | reverse complement strand
TTGGAACTCGCGGCGGATATGCATTCGCAAATAACAGCATGCGTTCTCCATTATTCTACGATTCAAATAACACTGCTTACTATGGTAATTTCGCTAGTACATCTGTCGTAAATGTTATAAGAGCTAACCAGATACAACTTGACGGGGCTACGTATTTAATTGACTCGGCTTCTGGAGATTACGGTTCTATTCAAGTAAGCGGTGAAAAAGCCGGTTGGGCCGGTTATTCTATTAACGGCCAATGGAACTTCATGTCAAGCGGTGCAACTACTGCTGGTATCTATAATGATACTGACAATGAATGGGCGATACAATTTGCGCAAAACTCTGATGTACAGATTTACTATAATGGTACTTGGGAAGAAAGATCGCGTTCTGGATACATGGAAGCCCGTGGATCTTATCGTGCACCAGTCTTCTATGATTCAAACGATACTTCGAAGTACGTCGATCCAAACAATAATACTTATTTAAAAAGATTAATTGTAACTGATGAAATTGTTGCGCCCGGTATTGCAGGTTATGCTCGTACTCTTGCAAGAAAAGATAATCGTATCATTGAGCCAAACGAAGCCCCAGCTGGTCAGTTAACATTTGGTTTCACATCTTGGGCTAACAATAATACTGCACCTTACGCCGATTACCTACACTTAAGATCATACGGTGATGCTTCTGGTGGTTCAGACAACTTGCTTATGTTTAAGAAGTCTGGGCGTGGAATGCGTTTGTGGCAACAGACTTGGAACTCTGGTACTGCTTATTCTGCATATTCCGATATTGCTATATACAACGCAAGCCCAGGCGGTGGAGCTAATGCTTCTTTCTATGCTAGTGTATTCTATGATTCTGATGATACTGCATATAAAATAGATCCAAACGGTGTATCGCATATTAAGCATCTTGAAGTTGCTGGTAATGTTAACAGTTCTACATATTCTAATGCAGCAATCGAAGTTCGTGAATACAACTACGGTGGAACACAAGCAGACGCTTACTCAATTGCTCCTCGTATTGCTTTCCATTGGGGTGGACGTGTAGCATCGCAGATTGCAATGGCATCTAGCGGTGAAATTCGTATTATCAATAATCCCGGTACTCTCTACGAAAACTTTAGAGCGAACAATATAACTGCTGAAGCTGCGATGTATGCACAGATCTTCTACGATAGAAATAATACTACTTACTACACAAATCCAGCATCTACTTCTGTAATGAATTCACTTGATATTCGTGGTGAAATTTACAACGATGGTTGGTTCCGCAATGATACATCTGGTCGTGGTATGTATAGTACTCCGCACGCGCAGCATTGGTATGCTTCTAGTAGTACTGATTGGAGATTGTACGGTACTGGTAATACACAATCAATTCAGTTTGCTACTTCTGGTAACAATATTCGCGGCCATGTTTATGCTGATAACGGTAACAACATTGGTTTCCTTAACCAATCTGGAAACTGGGCATTAAGAACTAACAGTGGTACAACTGAAATATATGGTAACTTATATGCCAATATTATGTACGATCGCAATAACACAGCTTATTATTCTGATCCAAACGGAACCTCTAACTTAAGCCGTGTTAACATTAACGCTCAATCTTACATGAACACACAAAAAGCTTGGGTCGCGAGTAACTACGGTCACGGTGTTTACGGTTTATATAGCTCAACTCGTTACCAGCATGTTTGGTCAATGGGTACAAGCTATAACTTGCCAGCGAATGGTTCGGATACTTCTGGCCCAGCAGGTAATCTCTACGGTATAGCCTGGACACACACTAACGTTGGCGGTGAATCTAAGTCTGGTTTAAGCCACCAAGCATTGTTTATGATTAATGGTACAACTACCAGTGCAGTTGGTGACGGTATGTGGACTAGAGGTATCAGTACCTCTACAAACAGTATGCGAGCTCCGATCTTCTACGATACTAATAACACGGCTTATTACTTCAATGGCGCATCGATCAACTCAACGCGTTTTGAAGGTGTAAGTGCTCGTACTAAAGCACAAATTGGTCTCTCTGGTCAGACAAGATCGTCTGCTGAAACATTCATGCGTCGTCCTAACTATACCGCTGATACAAACTATTGGACTGGTTCAATGGGTTGGGGCACGGTAGACATGAACACAGTTGCAAACTGGGGTTCAGGATTTATTGATTCTTGGTCAAATCCAGCTAACCAGCCGGCGGGAACTTCGCATTGGGTTGGTACACAAGCATATCACTACACGAATGGCTCATCCCGTTATGGTTGGCAGATGGTATCTGGGCCAGTTGAGAATCTTCGTTTCCGTACTACTTGGCCCGGATTTAGAGCTTGGAGAACAATTCCAGTACTGGGTGTTAACAACAATAACGGTGCTGCGATGTATGCAAGCATCTATTATGATTCAAACAACACTGGTTACTACTGTGATCCATCAAGCTTCTCTAACCTAAACACTGGTATTCGTGCTACTGAGATTTACACACGTAGTTGGTTCCGCAATGATAATGCTCGAACTGGTATGTACAACCAGTCAACTGGTGCACACTCATACTCTTATGCAGCACAGTATTGGGCTGTCACTGGTAACAATAACTCTTCATCTATGTCTTTACAACTTAGAGCAGCAAATAACGGTACAATGTGTCGCTGGATGTATGGTGACAGAACTTATATGGGTGATCTTAACGCCGCTGGACAATGGGCATTACAAACTCGCCACACTGATGGTTACTCACCTTCAATAAGATTTGTTGAGTCTGCTAACGAAACTTGGACAGGTGACCCAGGGAACGATGTTGGTAAGATTGAATACCACTCAAACCGTTTCTATATTGTTGCAGGCGCTAACTCAAACCGTATTTGTCAATTCCGTAAAGATAATTCTGATAAATCTTATGTTGATAACAACGGTCTTTATGTTGGTACGGCAACCTCAGCTCGCTGGGCGGATTTGGCGGAAAGATATTCTGCTGATGCTATATACGGCAATGCTACCGTTATGGGTATTAATATTGATGGTGATTCAGAAGTTACTTTGTGGCAGCCAGGAATGCCTTTAGCAGGTGTTATCTCTACTAACCCAGCTGTTCAAATGAACGATATGGGTATCGAGCCAGGAAGTACATCTACTAAAGCAAAAATGAATCCGTTTATCGCGCTTAAAGGTCGAATTCCTTGCCTAGTAAGTCAGCCGGTCAAGAAAGGCCAGTGGGTTATCCCAGACGTTGATGGTAAAGCTAAGGGAGTGGACTATGGTACTCCAGGTATAAATAGCTATGAGATCATAGGTATTGCTGTAGGCAATAGTGAAAATGGCGAAGTGGAGGTTAAAGTTTAATGGCAGTTACAGCAGGCAGTATAATTGATAGACAAGATTGCGCAAACCGGTTTAATGAGTACGTTACTAGTCCAGCGCATGCTGTAATAGTTTATCATTCAACTAACCGACATACTTATGCTGGTGTCACTGCAGCAGCAAGCGCATATGGTGCCGATAATCCAAGTTCTGGGATCTCGGCTGCTGGTATGGGCGCGTCGGATAATGTTTTATTCGACGCAGCAACTGTTTATAACCATATGAAAGCTGCAACATACAACTTGACTCATATTCGTGATAATATTACAACGTTTTGGCGCAACGAAAATGGTACATACAGATTAAGGTACACCTTTGCTGAAGACCAAATGGTTGCACCTACTAGCGCCAGACAATCTGTTGCAAACGTAACTGCTAGTAATTTATATAATGGTAGGGTTGCGTCAGCGTCTGGATATAACCAAGCTTGCACAGATTTTTATAATCGGTGGAACGGACTGAGAGCAAACAATTATGACATTAGGGTAAATTATTGTCACACTAGCTGTCATACTAGCTGTCATTCATCTCGGGGAAGAAGGTAAAGGAACTATATTATGGAAAATATTGAAGAAATTAAAGAACAAAAAATAATTGAAACTGTATGTCCATTACCTATGGACATTTTAAAACAGTATTTCGAAAATAAAGAAAATACATCTTTTAAGATTAATTATAAAGGTGGTAAATTAGACGCAGATTCTCTTATGATATATTTAAGTAATCTAAATCTTAAAGCTGATTTTGACGAAGCAACATACGAAGATCGTGATGCTTTAAAAGAGTTAGTTGCTGCCTATATGAAAACAACTACTGCCCTCGTTGATATTAAACAACTTGCAAGAGAAGCTTTAGCTATTTGTTGCCAACACAGAAATATTTTGTCACCTGATCCAAATAATGATGAAGAATGCGCCGATGAGAATAGCCAATTTAAATACTATGCAATATTAAATAATGCTGATGATTTTATAGAAGAAAATAAAGAGATGGTAGAACGGTGGTGTTCAATGCTTGATTCTTCATCTGTATTTAATATGAGTTGTTTAAACGAACCATTGTACGACAAGTTTATTGATGAAACTTTTGAAAAGATTGATGACCCAGATTGGGTAGGCATCAATTATGTTAATTTGTTTGATTTAGATTGGATTGGATACTATATTGGTTATCCTGGAGAAGAAGAAAACCGCAATCCTAAATACTTTGTAAACCAATTTAATGAATACCGGTTTAAAGGTAAAAATATGTTAGAATACTTTAATAAAGAATCGAATACATTATGTGTACTAACACAGGTTATTGACGCGGGTGGGTGGGATGAAACTTTGCCAGAAGAATTTAAGCATTTCCCAGAAGGTTATACCGATGTTTTACCAAAAATTTAGAGGAAGCACAGTACATGTCATTTAATGTTTTTAACAAATTATATGTTTCTCCAGACTACGCATATGACGCAGCATACAACCGTGCTATTTTCTCCGAGCTAAGACACGGTAATGGTGAATATATAACTTATGACGAACTAAATAGTCCTGGGTTTAATTCAGAAATTATTAAAACTGCAAAATCTATTACAGATATTATTGGTTCTGAAGAAGGTCAGTATGAATCTATCGCCCACTATTTAAAACATCTTTTTGATCAAAACTCAGAAGCTAGATTATATTGTGATGACGCATCTTATATGCCATTATTTTTTACTTGGGCAAAAATAGTGTTTCCTAATATTAATTCAGATAAAGCTTTCACAATTTATAATTTAATCAAGCAGCGTGAAGAATTAGTGATGCCAGACAATGTAAACAACAGAACATTTACTGCTTCTCGTTTACAGGGTCAAGTAGATAGTATTACTTTATCTAAAGCAGATTTTGTAACTGCCTATAACAATTTTAATGCTAATGATACTGTTTCTGGCGAGTATTATACAGAAGTAAGAGACGCAGTTAGAGATTCGTTGTGTATTGAAATTCAATTAGCGTCATATCTTTCTGGCAATGCAACAGTAGATGTTATCGCTACTAAAACCTATAGAATATTAACTAAGGTTCTTTTTGCGTTTATTGATGATCTCAGACAGTATGTTCGTGATAATATTATGACTGAAAAACTCAGAACTATGACTGGTGTTACTATTAATTGGGATGATCAAAACTGGGAAGCAACGTTAAGAGCGCAAAGTTCTAACATGGATTTCTTGTTTGACTCTTCTTTAGAATCTATTATGGAATCTTCGTCTTATCGCGATACAAATATTGAAACTGCCATTTATTGGTGCCAATGGCTATTAGACAATACTACAGAAGAAGATGCAGAAGATGGAGAGCTATACGACTTAATTATAGCAGCACGATGGGTTATAGACAACACAGATTCTTTTTCTAGTGATTTAAGTGTAAGAAACTTGGGTATAACAGCAGTAATAAGCGCTGACGTTGATTTTGCGGGTAGCACGTTGATATATCAAAATGAATATTTAAGAGAAAAGATAAACACGTTTTGGATAGAGTATATCTACCAACTAAAAAGGGCAAATAATACAGACGGATTAGTACTGGTTAGTCACACCTAAGGATTTTTTAATGGATAAGATTGATTTTATTGACGTCACTGACTTCGTAGACGCGACTGGTAAGTTTTCTGCTACAAGCATATTGCCGGAAAAAAGACAAACATCGTGTGAGCTGATTATTATTCTTTTTGAATATTGTAATTTTGCGTGTACGTTTTGCCCACAAGATCATGATAGTAAAGTGGGAATGTCGTATGACGAAATTGTAGCTAAGGCAGACGGTATTGTCGAGTATATTAATAACAATCATTTTGCATCAGATTTTGTAGTACGATTTATTGGCGGTGAACCGTTTAATGACGAAATCATCATGAATTCTAATTTGTTAGAAGCTTATACAGAACTTACTCGTAGAGTCCGAGCAGAAACAAAGTTAGAAGGTCGGCCTCTTGATTTGATATGGATTACAAATCTAAGTATAGAAGAAAGCCGTCCATTGGTTAAGAAGTTTATGGAAGAACAAGGTGATGATACTGAGCTTGTTGTATCGTATGATCCTAAAGGTAGATTTAATGCGACTGATCTAATAAAGTTTAAAGAAAATATAGAAATATTTAGACCACATATACGTAATGTTAATAGTGTTATGACAAAACAAAATATTGATTCGATATTGAGTGGTAACGAATATTATGATTATCTTTACGACAATTTTGATTACTCGTGGGATATGTATATTAAAAGTAATTTTACACATGATTATGCAGTACCAAAAGAATCAGTGGTATTAAAATTTTATAAACTTTTAGCTGACAAATACCAAAGAGTAGAATTTATTGTACCATTCCTTCAACCAAAAGGTAATGTGTCAATCACTACTGCATTATGCTCTCGTGGAAACGGATATGCTGTAGATCCAACCGGTACTCCTGTTTCAGAAGGATGTGTTGGATCGCATTATTTAAAGAAAAATAACCACCCAGTTATGTTCGAACATAACTCCGAAAAAGACTTTTTGGATAATTCTGTAGAAACTTTTATAGATAAATACAATTGTCATTCATGCGAATTTTATCAAAGATGCCCCATGATGTGTTTTGTAGGAACTAAAACCGGCAACATGATTAACGACGAAGATAGATGCATTAATAAACAGTTGTTTGAGTATATTGACGCAAAACCAAAATAGGAAACAATCTTTATTATGAAAAAATTGAAATTATCTTTTATTAATCCCCCTCATGCTGATTGGTCAACACCGGCTAATTTAACCTGGATGCTTTTAGAAAGCCACTACAAGCATACAGGTTTATACCCAGATAGAGTTGAATTCCTACCCGCGCCGTACAAATTCGATTCTTATACATCATTCCAAGAAATTAAAGACGCTATGGATCTTGGCGAACCTGCTGACGTATATTGCTTTAGTTCTTATGTTTGGAATTATGATATGTGTGATAAGGTTGCGCAACTTGTAAGAGAGCAACAACCTGAAGCTATTCTTGTTCTTGGCGGTCCCCATATTGGAAGAAATGAACCAGAGCTTATATCAATGAGACTTGAGCTTTATAATTATATTTGCCAAATTACAAAACCAGGTGAAGCTTTTTTTAACTCTTTATTAGATGGTTATTTTGGAAACTTAGACCAATGGCCAGCACCAAGTAGTGTTACGTGGGAATGGCGATCAGATAAGCAAGAAGTTATTAAGTTTCCAGAATACTCAGTTTATAAAGAGCATTTAAACTACCTAAAACAAATGCATACCTATGCTGCTGATAATAGATTAGAGCCGTTTATGGCAATTGAAAGCACGCGCGGATGTCCTTACAAGTGCACATTTTGTGAATGGGGTGGTGGTATAGGCGGTAAAGTCTATAAAAAGTCTATGGATATTTGGAAAGAAGATATAGCGTCATTGAAAGAAGCTGGATACCGAGACGTATATTTGTCAGACGCAAACTTTGGCGCGTTTAAAGAAAGAGACATAGAAATATTTAAATGGTCGTTTGATCAAGGAATAACTTTAACTGATATTTCATCTTTTAAATCAAAAGATTTAAAGCGCAGAAAAGATCTTATAGATTCTTGGTTTGAAGTCATTGGAAAAGGTGAGGAAAAACATTCTCGCGTTGACTATGAAATAAATCAAGTTGACGCTAAAGATGTTAGTGTTGGTTATAAAGACGTTAGTGTTGGTTATGACGGGCTTTGGAGTAGTGAAGACGGATCTTGGCTTTGGATTTCAGCTATTCCTACAGTAAGCATTCAGAGTGCTAGTCAAGCAGCAATGGATGTAGCTGAACGCGTTGATCTTTCTTTAGATGATAAAATTGCTTTAAGTGAATACATTGGGGAAAAGTGCGCTAATGAAGGTTATCCAAAGCCACCGGTTGAAATGATTCTTGGTATGCCAGGATCTACTCTTGAAGATTTTTATAAAGAATACGATATTTACTGGAACTTCAAATCACTCGGGTCGGCGAGACACGACTATATGTTTTTGCCTGATTCTGAGTTAACTAATCCAGAATATATTGAAAAATATAATATTGAAATTGTAGATTGCTATACCGATGTAATAGACGAAGATGGTGCTGACAGCAGATACGCAATGTACCGCAGCCTTAAAACTAGTTTTAAAACTATAGCATCTTGTTATTCTTTTACTAGAGAAGATATGCATCAAATGTGGTTTATGAATGTTTGTGGTAACTGGCTTTTACAAACTCATTATTCGATGTTTGAAGATGTTCTTACTCCAGGCGAATTTTGTAAAATATCTTACCATATTGCTAAAGATTCTTTACCTGGATTTGATGAAGTACACGCAGAATGTGTTGATGTACTAAATCCGGATACGCCTCCGAGAAGCTTAAAGAAAATCGGTAATAAGCCTAGATCTGATGCAGTTATAGATTTGTTCAAAGAGGTTGGGGAAATGTTGTTCCTTAACGAAATGTTTGTAAAGGCTTACAGTGTTGAAACTTCCTAATTTAAAATTCACATATCAAGATTTTGAAGATTATATTCTCAGTGAAGAAGCTTTTCTTTATAATAAAACTTTTTATATTGACAAATTCGGAAAAGATGATATAATAGTATCAGATACTTATCAAGAGTACTACGCTAAAGTTCAGGTTAAACTAGCTGAGCAACATGATACCCTAAAGGTAGAAGGTATAGAAAGATTGTGTGATTGGGAGTATGGAACTATTCATGCTTTTAGATACTGGAAAAACTCTCCTTCATTTCCAGCTCATACCGATCCAGTGGATGTAATACTAGAAGTACATGAAGGTGGTAAAACAATTAAAGTAGCAGATCTTATATATACTCTCGGCGAAAGTGAGATTATCAATATTCCTTCTAACACTTTACATCAAGCTTTAAATGATAAAGAAGGAATAATGTTTAGTTATGGTTTGCTCTATAGAAAATAATATGACTGTATACGTAAAGACTACGGAAACATGTAACTTAAACTGTTTTCATTGCTTTACAAGTGGGTCACAAGGTGCTAAGATCTATTTTGATCCAGTCGCAACATCTAACTGGGTAAATCAATTAGATAAAGGTAACAACCAAATACATTTTGAATATCATGGTGGCGAGCCTATGATTGCGCCAGTAGAAGATCTGTTTGATTTTTACAATAGGTCTTATGAAGTCTGGGGTGATAGAGCCACGTATGGTATTACTACAAATCTTACTTTTAAGTTAACAGAAGAAAAACTAGATTTTTTTAACCGTGTTTTGACTGGCAAACGACTTGGTACATCTTGGGATCCTACTATTCGTTTTGCTAATGAAAAACAACGGAAATTATGGGAAGATAACACGAAGCTTTTAGTATCAATGGGCTTCCATATAAAAGTGTTTATTTCTGTATCTAAAGATGTTGCTGATATGTCTCCCAGAGAGATTGCAGACTATATGATCGGTTTAGGTATTAAAGAAATATCGTGGGAACGAATTACAGGCAACGGGAATGCTTTAATTTACGGGGAAAAACTTTACCCTACAAACAAACAATTAGATGACTTCTTCATGCGAGTTCATGAAGAGAATCACGACTTAAGGAAAATATTCGACGATGTATTCATGGAAACAGTCTACAACAAGTTTGAAAAAGGATTACTGCACCAAGGAACGTTTTGTAGAGATTGTGAACAAAAGCTTTTCACTATTAATGCCGATGGTACTATCGCTGGGTGCCCTAACTCTGCCCCTACTAGTCATTATGGCCACATCAGCCAGTCTGTAACAGAAGTAATAAATACACCTAAGAGACGTGACGTTATAGCTGAAGAAATCTTTTTAAGAGATTCACGCTGCTATACATGCCCAGTCTTTGCTTACTGCCACTCCGACTGCCACCAACTAGAATGGCAAGGGGATGTATGTCCTGCACCTAAAACTTTGATGATGGAACTTTTGAATGGAACTAATAATAAAACCGACTGAAGCGTGCAATTTCAAATGCACTTTCTGCTCATCCACAAGCATAGATCCAAATAATGCTAAATTATTAGATCATGATTATATCTTTAAATTTCTCAAAAGATATCCAGAAACTAACACAATTATTGTAAATGGTGGCGATCCTCTTATGGTGGATCCAAGTTACTATTGGAAAATAATTGAACATCTTGATGAGCATAACTATGTAGCTAATATTAGTTTCACTACTAATTTGTGGCCTTTTGTTGTTAAACCTGAAAAATGGACTGAGTTATTTCGTCACGAGCGAATGGGAATTTGCACGAGTTTCCAGTATGGTGAAGGCCGGTTAAAAGGTGATTTTAGTGTTTTCACAGAAAAAGATTTTAGATTAGCGTCTGATATGATGTTAGATAAAGTTGGATATAGACCTGATTTTATCTCTGTGTTAACTGAAGAAGATGCCCCATCTGCGATTAAGAATGTAGAACTGGCCAAGGAGATGAATGTTGAGTGTAAGCTCAATTATGCAATGGCTTCTGGAGTTCAAGGATCTACTTACAGACTAAGCAAAGCATATGAAACATATATCGAAATTTATGATAAAGGTTTGTGGAAGTGGGAATACAACACTAAACAGATGATGAAGAGGTTACAAGGCAATGCTACTAGCTGTCCGCAAAATAGGAAATGCGATGAAGGAATTCGGGCGCTCAATCCTGGAGGCGACTACTATTCTTGTGGCAGTTTCGGTGATGATGGTGATTATCCTATTGATTTTGATTATGAAGTTGCTGGTGGTTTTTCTACACCATTGCAGGATGACTTAAATATACAAACAATGAAAAACGCTTGTTGGACATGCCCTATGTTTGACATATGTAATGGTTGTGCCAAAACAGTTCGTGATATGAAAAGAGAAAAACAAGTTGAAGGTCATTGCGAACATATGAAATCTCTCGCACCGCGCATTCTAGAGATTAATGGTTTAGATCCTAAATCAGTAACTCCGTATGTTAATGAGGAAATAGATGTTCTCTGTATCGATTAATCCAACATATTTTTGCAATTTCAATTGTGATTTTTGCTATTTAAGTAAAGAACAACTGAATGACAGACAAACCGCATCCGTGGAAAAGATTATGGATCGGTTATCTGAAATAGATGAAACAATTACGCATATAGATTTGTATGGTGGTGAGATTGGCTTATTACCAGATGAATACTTAAATAGATTAATTGATAATATTAAGTTTGCATATAACCCAACAGTTTCAATCATTACAAATCTATCTGCTATTCGCGAAGTATTTCTGAGACAAGATATTGATTTATCTGTGTCATATGATTTTGATGCTCGCGAAAAAGAAGAAATCGTTTTTAGTAATATGTTACAATTAGAAAGACCATTTTCTATTTTAACACTAGCATCTGAGCGAGTTATATTAAACGATCCTGATTACATGATAAATGCTTTAAATTCTCTTACCAATTTAACTGCCGTTGAAATTAAACCATATAGTTCTACAACACACAGATCGCAAGTAGTTTCTGATTTGCAATTTGAAGAATTTATGAAATCATTTATAAATAGTCCTGTTGAAAAGAATTGGCAGTTTATAAACCAAGATAAAATAGAGGAGTGTCTTGATGGAAAATATAACGCATTTTCTGATAATCATGTTTATATCACTCCTAGCGGGTGCTTCGCTGTATTGGATTTTGATCTTTTGGGTAACGAGAACTTTACGGAGCTTAATAGTTTTAGCGAATACCGAGCTTGGACAAATAGAGAAAAAGATAATGGAGTCTCCGAAATCTGCAAAGGATGCAAATACTTCGGAGGATGTTTAACAGAACATTACAAGTGGGTTGAAGTTGATCCAAAACTAAATGGCTGTAATGGTTATTATAATCTTTTGGAATGGTATAATGAAGACCCAATATGAAATACAAGTTCCATATAAACAGGAATATAGTAGTTATGAAGAACCAATATTAAAAACGCCTGAAGATGGTCATAGATATGCTATGTTTGTTAAAGGTAATACACATCTTATAAACGGAAGAACATATATATTTAAAGATGAACTTGGTCAACATATAAGTACATTTGTAAGTCAGTATTCTCCTATTGTTAATAGTAATTTAGAACCTGAAGTAAAAAAAGCTGTTCTTGCTTTGCATGATAAGGGTTATCTTACATATACTAGTTGCCAGGGGCATAGTGATTCTAAGCATAGGTATATAGGTGTCGTATTTAATACAGTTTTTCAAAAACATAAATTTATTCGAGAAATGAATAAGCTTAAACTAGATATATATTGGTATAATAATGCTGTAAATACTAAAGAAAGACCATGCGAAGATGTACCCTTATGGTCTGATGCTATACAATTACATATCGTGTATGACGATTCTTCTTTTGCTAATTCTTCCATAGCAGATAGAAGAGATAAACCGTATACTGAAAATCAATTAACTAAATTTTGGAATATCCAAATGTGTAGAAATTATGATCGATATGAATCTATTGTATTTTCCTTTGGTTATCCGATGGTCGAAAACAATATATGGGAATGGACTAAAAAAATCTTTTTCTATAATCATTATAAAGTTACTAGTGCATATTATAAATTTTTAAATAAAGTGCACTTACTTGAAGAATACGAGGGTTAAATGCAAGAGTGGAAAATTAAACAAAAGTACTTCGATATGATGAATGGTACAAACAGATATAGTGATGATCTAAATGACGTAGATATTACTATTGTTGATAAAGAAGATATTGCAGATGCCGCCATTAGACATTTTGAAGAATATGTTGATGAATGGATATATCCAGCAAAATCTTATGTAGTAGCTATTTGTTATGCGACATGGATTGCGCAGGATTTTAATGAAGATTTTCACGACCTACTTAATGATCCAGAATTATTAGCAGGTAATGATCCATATTTTGTTCCTTATGAAGAAGACAAGTACACGTATGATTTAATTATTGAAGCAATTGGCGAGTTTGATATGACTGGTATGGTACCTGATATTTACGAGTATTACAAAGAAGAAATTTTAGAATCGGTGGGCTAGTATGGATTTTTATACGAGTATTAAAATAAACGGATTTTATCATTTCAATGACCCTAGTGTATTTACTTATTTAAAATGGTTTTACAAGATACCTACTGTAAAATATGAAAATTGCAGATACCCGATATTACATTGGCCAGTTGGAAGAATATTAATAAGATTAACACAAATGGCTATATACAAAAAGTATTTAACAAATTATAAATTAACTTTTGGAAATGTTGACGCCTGGAGTGGTATTGATATTGGCACTGATAAATGGCATAATGATTCAATAGAAGGAAGCAACACAGCTTTTCTTCTTTACTCATGTAATACAACAGAAGAAACAGGCGGTGGTATTCAATTTAGAACGCTTGGTACGGGAAAAGTTTACACAGTGTATCCTAAAAAATACGACATAATTATCATGGACCAAGATAATCAATTTCAACACAAAGTAATACCACTCAAGAAAACTATAAATAGAAATACAGCAAACGTTGAATTTAATATTAGGGGCATCAAATGATTCATAATCTTTTTCCGTCATCTGTTTTGATCGAAGATGTCGACCTTACTGATGAGCAAATTAATGATTTATCTGTTGCAATTAATACAGTTTTTAAAGCGCACGAAGCTATCACTGGTTGTCATAAGATTTCCGGCGAAGATAGTATGCCTTTGTTTACAAAGGAAAATACTAACACATTTCCAATTTTAAAAAAGTTAAGACATATTTTTATTGATGGCTTTTTAAAGTTAGCAGAGTCCGATCCTGATAATATTCTTACTAAAAAAAGCATCGAACTTATGATGGATAATCACGCCGGTCGATTGCCTATTATGAAAACTAATGATTATAAAGGCCTTCACTCACATCCAGGTACTGTAGCATACGGTATATTTTATCTTACTGATGTTAATAACGACAAAGATGGTGGTAAACTTATTTTAAGAGATCCGTCATTTCACATAAGTCCTGGATATAGACGTAAAATGAAACACGAAATAGAAACTAAGCGCGGCAGATTAGTTATTGCTCCTTCTTATGTCTGGCATGAAGTAACACCTTATTATGGTGTAGAAGATCGAATTACTGTTGTAAGCAATCTCTCGTTTGTTCCTGAAGATTTAATTGAAAACTAAGAAAGAAGATTATATTATGAATTTCGAAAATCTATGGCCTACGACACTTGGTTCAGGTAAATTTGATAGTGCTGAATTAAGTCAGCATATTCTTGTAAACTATGATATGGAGAACCTACAAGGTAACTTTGGTGCGTATAACATATTTGATGATAACACGTCTTATATTAATAAATTCAAAAATATTGCATATAACGCGTTTAACGAATATCTTTTAGAAACAACTGGTAAACAAATAAGTGATTGGAAGTCTAACGAAATGAAAGGTTGGATTACCGGTCATGGTAAAGATTATAGTATGACTATTCATAATCATTCAGGTGCGCACTTATCAGCAGTATTTTATGTCTTAGCAGAAGATAAAGTGTCTGGAGGCGATATTGTATTATCAGACCCAAGATCGAATGCTAATAGAGGGTACGACGAATGGTTTGATCCAATGTTTGCCCGCAAGCATCATACTCCTGAAACTGGTGATTATATGATTTTCCCAAGTTTCACATATCACCACGTGAATCCTTACTATTCTAGCTTAAGGATTTGTATTCCTGTAGACCTCTATTTGTACAGAGGCTAATTTGTATAAATAGAGTCATAATAACTAATAAATAATATTAACCTTGGTTAAATTAACGGAGAAATTAAAAATGGCACTTACACTAGTATATAGCGTCACCGGCGTTAAAGTAAAAGACGAAGTCAACTCTGAAGGAACTACTCTTTCAAACGCTGTTTGTCAAACATATTGGAAAGTAGTTGGTACTGATTCAGACGGTAACGTTGGTGATTTCACCGGAGCTACACCGTTTACAGCTGCATCTGTTTCAGCAGCAAACTTTACTGATTTTGTTGACCTTCAAGAAGCAAATGTTGTTGGTTGGATCCAAGCAGTAGTAGATGGCGATCCTAGTTACAAAGCTCATATTGAAGAACAAATTCAGAAAATCATTGATGTTGCAATTACAACTGAACCAGCACTACCTTGGGCAACAGAAGATGACACAACTACTCCAGCGCCTGGCGATCTACCTGAATAACAATTAAAGGATATCTACATTGAATTATACTTGGCGTATTACAAAGTTGGGCTTGCGCGACGAGCTAAATCTAGACGACATTCTTCTAGAGAATGCTGTTGTGCAAGTACAATGGAAAAGAATAGCAGAAGACACAGACGGAGTAAGTGCTAGTTATCTTGGTAGTACAGCTTTAGATCCTTCTAGTGTTAGTGCGGCAAGTTTTATTGCACTAAACGACATAAACAAAGAACAGGCTGTTGCTTGGGTAGAAGGATCTCTATCTACTAGCGAATTAGCTAAAATTGATAATCAGTTAATTAAAAAAGTTGAAAGAAATAAATTACGTACTATTAGACCTAACTGGGGCTAAACTAGTTAACTATTAATATATAGTATATAATTCAATTTACATTATGGAGGTGGCATGCACGATTTGCATATGGGTGGTTTAGCGGCTTGGGCTTTGAAAAGAGGCGGGTCGATCCATCCAATTATATTACCAAAAGCAGTTTTAGGCAATGAAACTGGCATTATGAATCCATCTATCTTTACCCACAAAGGTAAGATCCTTCTTAACATTAGACATGTTAACTATATCCTCTATCACAGTGAAGGAAAGAAGTTTCCGCATCAGTGGGGACCTCTTGTTTATGTTCATCCAGAGAATGACGTTACTTTAACTACACACAATGTTATGTGTGAGCTAGACAGTGCTTTGAATTTAAAGACTGCACAGCGCGTAGATATGGCTTTAGACACTGGTGCACCTACATGGAATTTTATTGGTTTAGAAGATGCCCGTCTATTTGAATGGGACGATAAACTTTATTTGTGCGGTGTTCGTCGCGATGCGTATGATGATAAAGGTACGGGTCGAATGGAGATGTGTCACATTGAGTTCGTAGATGGTCAATGGACGGAAATATCTCGGCACCCTATTCCGGCACCAAACGGCGATGGTAGCTTCTGTGAAAAGAACTGGATGCCTGTAATAGATATGCCTTATCATTTCGTTAAATGGTGTAATCCTACTCAAGTTATTAAGTTTGATATTGAAGCAGGTACTACTGAAGACGCGTTTGTAGAAGAAGGTGAACGTAAGCCGTTTGGTAGAGATTTTAGAGGTGGTTCACAGGTTATTAGAATTAACGATAATCAACGAATGGCGTTTATTCACGAAACTAATTTGCTGAGAGATCCTTTTGGTCGTAAAGATGGTGAGTATTCTCATCGTGTTATTATATGGGATAATGATTGGAATCTAATTCATTCTTCTCGCAATTTCCATTTTATGGGTACATATTACGATCACGTTAGTGGCACTGATTACGGTATAGAATTTGTAACAGGTATGACAATACACCCAGAAACTGGAGATATTTTAATCTCTTTTGGTTGGCAGGATAATGCGTCATTTGTACTTAGAATGCCACAAAAAATATTTTTTGACTTTTTAATGGATGACGGGTGATTATAATATGAAATTTACAAATTTAAAACTACTGAACGACGTAATTCTAGATTATGATAACCCTAATAAGATCTATAAATTAGCACGCGAGTACGATAGATTAGAACAAGGTTCTGGCGCTTTTGGTTTTTATCTTCGCGCTGCTGATATGTCTCCTGGCAAAACTGAGTCAGAGAAGTGGCTTCAATACAAATGTATGATTCTTAGCTCAAAGATTTTCGATCGTAATATAGGTCGCAATCAAAGTGTTGAAGGATTACTTAAAATGGCTATTGACACTATGCCAGAGAGACCAGAGGCATATTACTTCCTTGCTAAGCTTAAACAAGAACGTAATGATTGGCGTGAAAGCATTATGTATGCTAAGATTGGTGTCCAGCAAATGGAAGCTGATACTGTTGACTATGATCACGATAACGAACTTGATTTTCCTGGTGTTAATGCTTTGAGATTGCTGTATGCTCGAGCAAAATGGAAGACTGACGGAAGAGATGCATCTAAGAATTTAGCATTTGACTTAAAATATAAGCATTATCTTACTCCTGATATATATGAAGGTGTAACTAAACTATTATCTGAGCATGGTTATCCCAGCACGTTGCCTTATACTAAAGATGATATTAGTCGATACAAATTTAGCTTTAACGGTATTGGAGAAATTACACAAAACTATGCTCGACATTTTCAAGATATGTTTGTGTTATCTGTATTAGATGGTAAGCGCAATGGCACATTTGTAGAGATTGGATCCGGCCATCCTGAACTATATAGCAATACTTTGCTATTAGAAAAGGATTTTCAGTGGAAAGGTATTTCATTAGATAACTCTGAAAGAATGTGTCACATCTTTTCTCGCCAACGTAGCACAAACGTAGTGTTAGCAGATGCTGCAGCAGTAGACTATACGGCGTTGTTTAAGCAAAACTGTTTAGAGAATCACATAGACCTATTAAGAATTAATGCAGAAACCGCATCGATTGAAGTGTTGAATAGAATTCCTTTTAGCAAGTATGAATTTGGTATAATTCAATTTCAACACAACGCAATTTGGTGGGGTCCTAAGTTTAGAGAAGAGTCTAGAAAATTGCTTACTAAGATCGGATATATATTACTAGTATCTGATGTTGCAACTGATTCAAGATCTAACTACGAAGATTGGTGGGTACATCCAATGCACGCTAAACTTAAGCCAGAAATGCAGACTGATAATAAAATCAATTTTGCTTGGGATTATATGATGGAGAAATTATAAATGAGAGTAGTAGTTGTAACTGGTGGATTCGATCCGCTTCACTCAGGACATATTGCATACTTTAATGAAGCTAAACAACTTGGTGACATTTTATGTGTTGGAGTAAATAGCGATGAATGGTTAACTCGCAAAAAGGGTAAGCCTTTCATGTCTTTTGAAGAACGCATAAATATAGTTAATAACATCAAGTGTGTTGGTCATGCTTTCGGATTTGATGATAGTGATGATTCTGCTTGTGATGCTATAGCATACATTAAAAATTACTTCCCTAATAATTCTGAAATAGTTTTTGCTAATGGCGGAGATAGAACAAAAGAAAATATTCCAGAAATGGTATTTAATGATGTTCAGTTTGTCTTTGGTATTGGTGGAGAAGATAAGAAGAATAGTTCATCATGGATTCTGAATAGCTGGGATAAGCCTACGACACAGCGATTATGGGGTACTTATAAAGACCTTGATCAGAATGGACATTGGAAAGTAAAAGAACTATCAGTTGACGTGGGTAAATCTTTATCTGATCAGAAGCACTTTGTTAGATCTGAGCATTGGCATATTGTTGACGGTAAACTTAAAATGGAATTAGAGTTTGCAAATGGTTATAGTACTTCTAAAGTATATATGACTGGTGATAGTATTGATATACCGAAGCTTTGTTGGCACAAAGCAACTAACGTTGGTAACACTCCAGTTAAAGTAATAGAAGTCTGGATGGGTGATACCTTATCTGAAGATGATATTGAAAGAAGAACTTAAAGAAACTTAGTGTTGTTATTAAAGAAGATAATTCTATTATACACTGTTCTGAAAGCTTGTCAACTGTTTTTTTATAAATATCCATAAATTAATACAAACAAAGGAGACAGTGATGGCTTTTCAGTTATCGGTTAACGCAAGAAATGCAACATTATCCGCAATAGAAACAGAAATTGGTATCAACCCAATTCTAACAATCTCAACTGGTACTGTTCCAGGTACTGCCGGCACGGCTAATACAGGCGTAGTTGTAGCAACTATGGTTCTTCCCTCAGACTGGCTAGGTGCACCACTTGGTGGATCGATTGCTTTGTCTGGTACTTGGCAAGACTTATCTGCAGACGCAAATGGTACTGCTGGTTATTTCAGAGTACACAATAATGCTGGTACAGAATGTCATATGCAAGGTACTGTTACAGCTACTGGCGCCGGAGGCGACATGCAGTTAGATAACACTAACATCGCAACGGGGCAGCAAATCAACATCACCACATTTACCATTACAGCTGGCGGCGCATAAACTTTAACTTAAGGTGAAGCCTCATGTCTGCAAATGGCACATTTTTAACAACATTAGATTTTGATTTTTTTGGCGGCGGTTATGTACAGCTTTCAGGGGAAGTTTCAGGCTTAATTGAAACTTCCTTTGTTTCTTATGCGCTGATCCCGATCAACGGTGAAGCAGCACTTGCTTTAGACTTTGCATTTGCTGGTGGTATTGAAACACCTACAATCTATGGCACAGCACCAAATTTAAGCTTCGACTTTGTTGTATCTTCTACCATGGAATTTGGTGTTGACCGAAATGGTTCAGTAGCAAATAACGTTATATTTGAATATACCGCAGAATCTTCTGGTTATGTAACAACACATGCGTATTTTAATCCTACCTTAGAATTTACTCTTGATACTAACATATACGTCTTCTCAGAAGGTGATAGTGCTGGTCTGTATAGTTTTACTGTTGAAAGCGGTGGTTTAAATATATCTACACGATCTTACTCTAGAGACGGCGGAAACTATGTCGTTTTTAACCAGATAGACTTTAACGACGTATTCATCAATGATGAGTCTAATTCTGTTAAGATATTAAGCAATGGAATAACACAAGCTGAAATTATTCAGAAATAGTTTTTAGTTTTAATAAATAAAAGTAAAACTTGGAGAAAGAAATAATGGCGGCTAGCTTTTACATAAAACAGAATGATACCGCACCGTCTATTGAGGCTGCTCTTAAAGATTCTAATGGAAGAGTCAAGTCAATGGCGAACGCGTCATTGGTAAGATTTCATATGAAAGACGAAGATGGTACTATTACAATAGACGGCGGCACAGGTACTATCATTAATGCTACTAAAGGTATTGTGGCATATGAGTGGCAAACAGGAGATACTTCGAGTACTGGTATTCATAGCGCAGAATTCGAAATAGAATACACCAATGGTCAGATTGAAACCTTTCCAAATACTGGTTACATTAAAGTAATCATTAAAGACGAGCTGGCTTAAGGGGAAAAACATGGCACAACCACAGTCAAGAGAAGACTTCATTCAATATATTTTAAGGAAAATTGGTGCGCCAGTTATCCAAATTAACGTTGCCGAAGAACAAATCGACGACAGAGTAGATGAAGCTGTTTCTTTCTGGAGAGATTATCATTATAACGGTAGCCAACTAGTTTATTTAAAGCATGTTATTACAGAGCAAGATAAAATAAATGGATATGTTCCGTTACCAGAAAAACTGCTGGGTATATCTAATATCTTTAACTTTGATACGTCAATCTCTATGGGCGGCGGCATATTTAATGTCCAATACCAGTTTGTTTTAAATAACGTACAAGACATGTCAAGCTATAGTATGGTAAATTATTATATGACCATGCAGCACATTGAGTTTATGCAAGAAATGCTTGTTGGTAAACCAATTATACGTTATAATAAACATATAAACAAAGTATTCATTGATAACGATAAAGACCGCTGGACGGTTGGTACTTATATTATTGTTGAAGCATATGATATTATCGACCCAGACGAATATGCAGATGTTTGGGGTGATCGTTGGTTGCAAAACTATGCTTCGGTTCTTATTCGTGAACAGTGGGGTCTTAATCTAACCAAATTTACAAATATGCAATTGGTTGGCGGTGTTTCCTTTAACGGCGAGCAAATATTAGCTGAAGCAAGAGCCGAAAGAGAAAAGATGGAAGAAGACGCTATCAATAATTTGCAACCACTAACCTATAATTTTATTGGGTAACACATGGCAACTAATGTATACTTCAACAATTACGACAACTTCAACGAGCAGAATTTAGTTGATGATCTTGTAATTGAATCTATTCAGATTTTCGGCCTAGATGTAACCTACATTAGTGGGTTGTTTAATAATGTCGATGGGATCTTTAATGAAGATGATACACCTCTTTACGATGAGATGTATTCTTTTGAAGTATACGTTAAGAATGTTGACGGCTTTGAAGGTGAAGGTGACTTCCTATCTAAGTTTGGTTTACAAATCAGAGATCAAGTTACGTTTACTGTAGCTATCAGAACATTCGAAAGATTTGTAACTAGAAAAACACAAACGAAAGTTCGGCCAAGAGAGAACGACATTATTTGGCTTCCATTGAATCAGAAAATGTACAAGATTACATACGTAGAACACGAAAGTGTTTTCTATCAGTCTGGCTCTTTACAAGTTTATGATATTAAGTGTGAACTGATGGAGTACTCAAATGAAAGATTTGATACTGGTCGCTACGAGATAGATCATTATTTCGACGATGTTAACTCTACTACTAATTTTGTAACCACGCTTGAAGACGTGGCAAATAACGATCCTATTGCACAAAACTTTGAGTTTGAAAAGCTAGCTGATGACATTTTGGACTTTTCTGACATAGATCCATTCAGCGACAACATCACTATTCAGGATTCATAAAAAATGGCCATTGCTAATTATTTTTATAACGAAACAACTAGAAGATATGTAGCCTTATTTGGTACTATTTTCAATCAGATCAAAATTGAAAGAAAAGATAATAATAATGTATTAGTTCAGTCTATGATTGTACCATTATCTTATGCGCCATTCCAAAAAGTTCTTTCAAGATTAAATGAAGATCCCGATTTATTGAATAGTAGAAGAACTGCTATTACTTTGCCGCGTATGTCTTTTGAAATTTCAAGTCTATCATATGACCCAGCAAGAAAAATCGGGTCAACACAAAAGATGCGTAAAGAAGCAAAGGCTGAAACTGATTCAGCAAGAAGCTTTGTATATTCTTCAGTTCCATATAACCTCGAGTTTTCTTTGTATATTATGACAAAGTACTCAGAGGATGCAACAAAAATTATGGAGCAGATTCTGCCGTTCTTTGCTCCTGATTGGACTGTTTCTGCGAAGATGGTAGAAGATTTAGACGCTATTGATATTCCTATTGTTTTAAACAGCGTTACAACAGAAGATCTTTACGAAGGTGATTACGAGACAAGACAAACTATTCTATACACGCTCACTTTTACTTTAAAAGGCTGGTACTTTGGTCCTGAAAAGAAGAAGAAAGTAATCAAATTTATCGATGTAGATTTAGCAACTAGTACTCTTGATAATAGCATAGCAGAAGAATCAGTTAAAATAAAGCCTGGCTTAGATATTAATGGCAACCCACTTTACGAAGACGGTGTAACTGTTACGGCAACATCTTCTCTTTCAAATGGTACGGTTTCTGAAATCACTATTATAGATGATGGTGAAAACTATGATCCAAATAATAGTATCCCAGTTACTATTGCTGCACCAGACGTACTAAATGCTCAAATTACACCAGTAATTGCGAATACCGCCATATCATCGTTCATAATTGATGAAGCTGGTGGGTACTATTCTACCGTTCCAGCCATTACAATCAGTGCTCCTGACGCTCCTGTAACCACCGCCAGTGCTTCTGCAGTGATCTCTAATGACGCTATTGGTTCTATTGGTATAACTAACAGCGGTACTTACTATGACTCAGCTACGGTCTCTATATCACCACCACCGCTAAAATCTGCTTATGTTAAGTTTGGTGATGACGCGTTGTACCATGCAAATTACACAGATACAACTTTTAGTCACACAACTGACTACAATTTAGTTACTGCTGGCGGCGGATTTGCAATAGAATTTTGGCTCTACCCAGAAGAATTCAACGCGAGTGATAATACGATATTGTGGTTCCAAGGTAGTCAAATGAGAATTGAAGTAGAATCAACTGGTGAGTTAGCCTTGTTCCATGCAACTGGCGGAGCTCCTGCAAGATCTACTCCTGAAGCATTAAATTTGAATGAATGGAATCATTGTCGTGTTGAGCATTATGGTAGCACAGCAAGATGGTTAGTAAACGGTATTGTAGATGCAGGAGCTAGTGCTCCTCAAGGATTCTTACTTGGCGGCGGAGTTGATGTTATTATCGGCGAACGTTCTACAAACGAAAGAAGCTTCATTGGTGCCTTAGATAACTTGACTGTTAGTCAGATTGTTGGATTAACACCAGTCGGCACTTATACAATACCAACAGCACCAACAACTGGAAGTAATTACACTGGCAATTTTGACCGGAATAACGCCACTGCAACTGTTGTAGTAACTGAAGGTGAAGTAACATTAATTGATATAACAAACGCTGGTTCTAACTATACTGGCACTACACCATTGATTACAATTTCTGCACCAGACGGCGAAGCATCAGATTATCAAGCATTAGCAACTGCTATTCTGACTGATGGATCTGTAACTTCAATTACCATAAATAACAATGGTAAGTTCTATATTTCTGCGAATGTTGCTATAGATTCTGTTGTTGCTAATACTGCAACAGCAACTATTTCCATTGATGAAACTGGTCAAGCTACTGGTTTCATAGTAACAAACCCTGGTTCTGGTTATAGATCTGCACCGACTGTTACTGTTGGAAACCCTGCAGCAACTTCGGTTGCTTACCAACAAATTGAGTTTGGCGATGATTGGGGTATTATTACAATATTTGAGGATGTATAATGAGCGACGAAAAGATTTCTTCTGCACTTGGTATTCGCCAAATGTCTGATATAGATGAAGATGAAAAATATACGCCTTCTGTTATTGAGCATGATACGTCATTGCAATTACCAGCGGTTTCTAATGATGATCACGAAGAAAATTTAAAAGATATAGAAATGGTACGTCAGAACATTGCAAGTGTTATTGATATTGGTAAAGATGCTATGTACGAAATGCTTGAGATTGCAAAACAGTCAGAGCAACCACGCGCATTTGAAGTTGTCGGTACTCTTATGAAAACAATGCTTGACGCTAACAAAGATTATGCTGATATATCTTCTAAAAAGAAATATGCTAAAGAAGAAGTTAATGGGCCAAAAGAAGCAGCCCAAACAAACGTTACAAATAACAATCTAATTTTATCTACTGCAGATCTTTTGAAGATGATGAAAGGCGAAAAAGATGGGTGACGGGTACTTAGGTAACTCACATCTTAAGAAAGTTCAAGAGCAGATTGAATGGACTCCTGAACTGCTTAAAGAGTATGCAAAATGCTCAGATGATCCAGTTTACTTCTCTAAACAATACATTAAAATTGTGCATGTTGATAGAGGTCTTGTACCTTTTGATATGTATGATTACCAAAAAGAAATATGTGATAAAATCTTTAGAAGTAGGCGAGTTGCCGTTCTAACTGCCCGTCAGTCTGGTAAAACTACTACAGCAGTTGCGGTTATTCTACATTATATTTTGTTTAACGAGTTTAAGACCGTAGCTATCCTTGCAAACAAAGGAGATGCCTCTAGAGAGGTTATGGCACGAGTTAAGTTAGCATATGAGGCATTGCCTAAGTGGCTGCAGCAAGGCATAGAAGAGTGGAATAAAGGCAACATTGAGCTAGAAAATGGCTGTAAGGTACTTGCCGGTACTACATCTTCTAGTGCTATTCGTGGTAAGTCTATTAACTTCCTGTATCTAGATGAGGTTGCATTCATTGAGGGTTACGACGAGTTTTTTGCTTCAGTATATCCTACTATTTCATCTGGTGAATCTACAAAACTTTTGATGACCTCAACTCCAAATGGGTTGAATCATTTTTGGAAAACATGCAAGGGTGCTAAGGAAGGTACCAACGGTTATGAATATCAAGAAGTTATGTGGTATGATGTTCCTGGCCGCGATGAAAAATGGCGTAAAGAAACTATTGAAGCTCTTGACCACGACGAAGCTAAGTTTAACCAAGAATATTGCTGTGAATTCTTAGGATCTTCTGGTACACTTATTAGTGGTGGTAAATTAAAAGAGTTATATCCTGAGCAACCTATTGCTAAAGCAGAAGGATTAAGTCAATACGAAAGAGCTGAAAAAGGTCATCAATATGTAATTACTGCAGATGTTGCCCGAGGCAAAGGTTTAGATTCTTCTTCTTTTACTATTTTTGATATTACAAGTATGCCTTATAGATCTGTTGGTAGTTATAAAGATAATATGATAGGCCCGGTTGATTTTGCATCAGTACTATATAGAGCTGGTATGATTTACAACGAAGCAGGCATATTAGTAGAAATTAATGATATTGGTGGACAAGTTTCCGATATCCTTACACTAGATCTTGGATACGAAAATTTACTTTATACGCAAAATTCTGGCAGAAGTGGTAAAGTTTTAAGTGCTGGATTTGGTAAAAATGTCGATAATGGTATTAGAACAACTAAACTTGTAAAATCTGTTGGTTGTTCTATGCTTAAAATGCTTGTAGAACAGAACCAATTATTCATACGTGATTATGACACTATACAAGAATTGAGTAGATTTTCAAAGAAAGCAAACTCATATGAAGCAGAATCTGGGTTTCACGATGACTTAGTAATGAATTTAGTTTTGTTTTCATGGATGACAGAACAGACATATTTTAAAGATATGACTGATATAAACACATTAACAAAACTTAGAGAAAAAACAGACGAGCAAATTGAAGAAGAAATGTTACCACTAGGTTTCATTGATGTCGGCGATGAAGATTTTTACGCAGACGACGGCATTAGACTATAAGCGCTCATAAAGCAAATCGAATAAATTATAAATAGAAACAATAATATTAAAATATAAACGCGTTTCTAATTAATTAAAGGAGAAAAACATGGCTTTTTCCGTAAGTCCTTCCGTTATTGTTCGTGAAGTGGATGCGAGTCAAACAGTGCCGGGTGTTGCAACAGCTCCGGCAGCATTGGCCGGTATCTTTAAATGGGGACCAGTTAATGACCCCATTTTAATCACTTCTGAAAATGACTTAGTAGACCGCTTTGGTAAACCAACAGACGACAACTACGAAACATTTTTCAGTGCATCTGATTATCTATCATACTCAAGCGCGTTATACGTTGTGCGAGCTGATGACTCATCTGCAACTGCCTCTGGTACAACTATTGTACTCGACGCAAATAATGAAATCATTGCAGAAGACAGTGTATACGCTGCATTTGGCGCAAAATATCCTGGTGCACTAGGTAACTCAATTGAAGTTTCTTGGTCTACATCTTCTGCATACTCTACATCAATTGCAGTAGTTGGCGATATTCCAGAAAACGCAATTTCTAATACTTCAGTTTCACAAACTATAGAGTTTAATACTAGTGCACTTTCTTTTGAAGTTGCTAATACTACAATTCTTCCGATTGTTGATGTTGGAGATGTTCTTGTTATTGGTAACTCAAGTATTGGTTATCAAGAACTTGTAGTACAAACTTCTAGTGTTACTGATATTGAAGCAGTATTTGGAACAGGTAATACTGCAGTAACTGCAACTGTCGGATTTACTCAAGCTATTGGATTCACAAGTCGTTATACACTTGCCGAAACTGATTTGAGCAAGCTGTCTTTTGTTAAGAAATGGCAACATAACTCTATATTTGGTACAGCACCAACAGTTGGTAATATCCATGTCGCAGTAATTGACAAAGATGGCCAAATTAGTGGTACTCCAAATACTGTTCTGGAAACATTTGCAAATGTATCTACAACTCCAGGCGCGTTAACTGCCCAAGGTGCAACTAACTATTATTCAACAGTCATCGAAAATATGTCTTCTTGGATTAAGATTGCAAACACAACAGTAATCGGCACTGGCACACAGACAGTAAATACATACGAAACTATGTCTGATGGTACAGATGCTTCTACTGAAACTAGTGCAACGTTAGGTACCTTAGCTTTTGCTTGGGATACCCTCAAAAATGCAAATGAAATTGATATTGCATTCGTTCTTCAGGGCAAAGGCGACGATGCTGGTGTACGTGCAAACTATATTGTTTCTAACTTAGCCGATTACAGAAAAGATTGTGTAGCGTTCCTATCACCATCTAAAGAAGCTGTAGTTGATGAGTTAAAAACAAATTCAAAGCTAGAAAATGCTATTGCATACCGTAATAAAGTTCAGAACTCTTCTTACTGGTTCATGGACAGTGGTTATAAATATCGGTATGACAAGTTTAATGATAAGTATCGTTGGACTCCTCTAAATGGTGATATGGCAGGTCTTGCTTCAAGAGTGGATGCTTGGGAATCCCCAGCTGGTTATAGAAAAGGTATTATTAAAAATATCGTTAAACTAGCATTTAATCCAAGTAAACCACAGCGAGATCAATTATACAGCGCAGATGTTAACCCAGTTATGTCTCAGACAGGTCGAGGAATCGTACTATTTGGTGATAAAACAGGACTTGGAACAGCAAGTGCGTTTGACCGACTTAACGTTCGCAGATTGTTTATTGCTGTTGAAAAATCAATTGCAACAGCAGCTGAAAGTTTCTTATTCGAGTTTAATGATGATTTTACTCAAACTCAGTTTAAGAACATTGTAGATCCATTCCTTCGTGACATCCAAGGACGTCGTGGAATTATTGATTTTAGAGTTGTTTCTGATTCTACTGTTAATACTCCTGAAGTTATTGATCAAAACAAATTCCGCGCGAGCATTTTCATCAAGCCAGCCCGTTCTATTAATGTTATCGAGCTTACGTTCGTAGCAACAAGAACCGGTGTTGAGTTTGACGAAATCGTCGGTCAGCTCACGTAATAAATACAATTAAAAGGAGAAAGACACATGGCATTTAACATCAACCAGTTCAAATCCGAACTCGTGGGTGGCGGTGCGCGTCCTACGCTCTTCCAATGTCAAATCACCAATCCGGTTAATTCCACTGCTGATATCAAAGTACCATTTATGATAAGAGCAGCTGGAATTCCAGAGTCAACAGTTGGCCAATACACGGTGCCCTATTTTGGGCGCCAGGTCAAGTATGCCGGTGATCGAACATTTGCAGATTGGACCGTAACAGTTATCAACGATGAAGACTTCGCTATCCGTAACGCTATGGAAGAGTGGATGAACTTTATTAACTCTCACGATTCTAACTCAAGAGGGTTGCCACAACAGTATAAGTCTACTGGACAGGTTACTCAGTACAGCAAAGATGGTTCGCCACTACGGACATATGTTTTTGAAGGCATGTTCCCGATTTCTATCGACGGCATTCAGTTAGACTGGAGCCAAACCGATTCAATTGAAGAATTTGGCGTTACATTCCAGTATGATTTGTGGAGAGTTGAAGGAAATACCGGCGTACCAACAACTTAATATATAATGTGAGGAATTAAAGTGAAGTTATTTGGTTTTGAAATAAAAAGAGAATATGAGGAGGCCGGTAATGAACCGGTCTCTTTTGCTGAACCTTCGAACGATGACGGTGCTATCACTGTCGGCAATACGATGGGCGGATTTTACAGTACTATTCTAGACTTAGAAGGTAATGCTAAAACCGAATCAGAGCTTGTATCAAAATATCGTGGTCTAGCAATGCAACCTGAAATTACACAGGCTGTAGACGAGATCGTAAACGAAGCTATTAGTGTTGACTCTGATGACAAAGTTGTAGAAATCATATTAGATGACTCTGATTTACCAGACAAAGTTAAAGCTAAAATAATTTCGGAGTTTGATGAAGTATTATCTCTTTTAGATTTTACCAATACTGCTTATGATACTTTTAGTAAATTTTATGTTGATGGTCGTGTTAGTTATCATTGTATTATCGACAATGACAACCTTAAAGATGGTATTCAAGAATTACGATATGTAGATCCACGTAAACTTAAGCTTATACGTGAAGTAGATAAGAAAGGTGTTGATAAGCATTCCGGAATTCCAGTTAAAAAAGTTAAAAGTGAATATTATATGTATTCAGAAAGTGGCTTTGGTAGTGATAAAGGTTCAACCTCGTCAGGTACAACAGGCTTTAAAATTGCAAAAGATTCTATTGCCCGCGTAACATCTGGTGTAATGAGCGAAAATAATGCGTTGGTTCTTTCTCATCTTAACGCAGCTATTAAGCCAATCAACCAACTAAGGATGCTTGAAGACGCTGTTATCATTTATACTCTTACAAGAGCTCCTGAAAGACGAGTTTTCTATATTGATGTTGGTAACCTACCTAAATCGAAAGCTGAACAGTATCTAAGAGATATGATGGTTCGCCATAAAAATAAGCTGCAGTATAATTCAGCTACTGGTGAAATTACAGATGCTCGTAAGATGATGACAATGACAGAAGATCTGTGGTTCCCACGACGTGGTGGCGAAAGAACTACTGAAGTTGATACGTTAGCAGGTGGTAGTGCGGCAGGTTTAACTAGTGATGAAAACTTACAGTACTTCCAGCGCAAGTTATTTAAGTCACTGAAAGTGCCTCTATCACGTTTAGAACCAGAAACGATGGCATCATTTGGTCGTGTCTCTGAAATTACACGCGATGAGCTTAAGTTTGGTAAGTTTATTCAAAGATTAAGAAATCGTTTCTCATCGCTATTTACACAGATTCTTGAAAAGCAGTTAGTACTTAAAGGTATTATGACACCCGAAGAGTTCGCTGAAATCAAAAATGATTTGAGATACGACTTTATTCAAGATAACTATTTTACAGAATTAAAAGAAGCTGAGATTAACCGAGAAAGACTTACTACTCTTAGAGAAGTTGAAGACCATATTGGTACATATTATTCTAGAGAGTGGGTTCGCAAAAACGTTCTTCGTATGTCTGAAGAAGATATCAAAGAAATGGATAAGCAAATGGCTAAAGAAACAGCCGAAGCTCCTGATGAAGAGCCAGAAGATGATGGTGATACTCAAAACCAAAGTAATACAGCTCAGAGAGATTCAAAAATTGTTAATGGATAAATATAATCAAATTAAAGTAAATTCAGGAGATTTCAGATGAAGTCCTTTAAACAAGTTATTACAGAAGTTGCTCAGCCAAATTCGCGCAGTGAAGAAGAACAGGCATTTAAGGATCAGCACACTTACGAGGTGATCGGTCACCCAGTTGCGTTAGATCATCAGTTCACTGGTGAGATTGCCAAGCCAAAAGCTGCACGCATTGCAGACCAAGAAGGTGATGCTAATTATGATACCGCTTATGCATACGGCATGAATGCAATGTATGATAAAGCTTTCGCTACTGAAGAAGTTAACGAAGATGCAGCTGAAGAAATTCCAATGATGAGTCAGCAACTTGACTTTATCGCTATGGCTGCCAAGGCAATCAAAGATTCTTTAAAAGGCGGTGGTGATCCAGAAGAATGGTATCAAAACAAACTTGGTACTGCTCACGACGCTATGAAAACACTTCATGCTAATATCTCAGGTGACAAAGATCCTGTAGATGAAAGTCTAGAAGAAGCATTGGTTGGCGGTCAAAAAGAACTTGACCACGACAAAGACGGTGATATTGATGGTGCAGACTTTGCAGCACTAAGAGCTAAAAAGAAAGCTAAAACAGAAGGATCTTGCGGTACTGTTAGCGATAGCAAAAAGCCAGTAAAAGAGTCTGTTGAAGTTCTAGATGAAACGTTTAAGCAAGGTATTGTTAAGCTTAAAGATAATTCATCTATGGTCCTTAAGAAAGAAGACGCAGATGTTTTAAACCAGATGTTCAAGAAAATGTCTTCTGGCAGCAAAAAGAAAATGACTGAAACCGCTATGAAAGACAAAGCAGGTTTTGCCGAAATTCTGAGCTTTGCTAAAGAGGCTGTATAAAGATGGCTTGGGCGGATGTTCTAGGATCTGAAGATGCAGTTTCTAATACCTGTATCTGGGAATATGATAATGCAGCAACAGCAGCAGATACATATTTAGATGCTAATGGAATAACCGCCTCTGGTATCAGAACGTTCACACCCACCGGTGGTAATGCTCAGAAGATCTATGTTAAGGTCAGAAAAAAAGGCGAAACTACAGAACGTGGTGAGTTAAATAAGAACTATTACGACGCTAAAATTTAATAATAAAAATATTATAAATAAAACAGTATAACACAAGAGGCGATCAAATGAAATTAATTACCGAAGTTGTAGACGAATGCAACGTTGCTACGGAGATTAATGAAGAAACAGGCGTTAAGTCTTACTTCATTGAAGGTATCTTCATGCAAGGTGACATCAAAAACCGCAACGGTCGAATTTATCCATCTGCGGTTCTTGAAAGCGAAATGAATAGATATAACAAAGATTTTATTACTACTAAAAGAGCTCTTGGTGAATTAGGTCACCCAGACGGTCCAAGCATTAACGGCGATAGAGTATCACACCTTATCACTGAAATGAAAAAAGACGGATCGGATTTTATTGGTAAAGCAAAAATTCTCGGTACCCCGATGGGCGAAATCGTTAAGACATTTATGGACGAAGGTGTTCTTATCGGCGTATCAACTAGAGGATTGGGTTCTGTAAAGCAGACAAAAGAAGGTATCATGGAAGTTCAAAATGATTTCCATCTAGCTACTGTTGATATTGTAACAGACCCATCAGGCCCTAATTGCTTCGTAAATGGCATTATGGAAAATACTGAATTCTTCTATGATATTGCTCGCGGACACTGGCTGCCTCAAAACGGTTCAGTTGAAGAAGTAATTGAAGAAATGCAGGAAGAAATTGAAAAAGAAGTAAGGCGGGTCGTTCGTCGAGTTGATGAGAGCACAGCAGCACGTATGTTTGAACGCTTTGTAAAATCGCTTAGAAATTAATTTTTATATAAATAGTATACATATAGAATATCACCACGAAAAATAGGAGTAGAACATATGTCAAAAGAGTTAGACGAAAAGTTCGTTGCTGATGATGGGGTCTCAACAGTTGAGGATCCAGTAACACCAGCAGGCGGAACTATTAAAAAGAAAAAGGCAGATGTGAAAAAAGCTGTTGACGGGAAAGCTGATAAGGTTGACGCGGTAACTCCAGGCCAAGGCGCTGTTAAAGAAGAAGCTGATTCAGCCGATTCCGAAGTAGTTGTTGAAGTTGTTGAGATTGAAGAATCAATCGCATCAATCTTTGAAGGCATGGATCTTTCAGAAGAGTTTACATCTAAAGTAACTTTGGTTTTTGAAGCCGCTGTACATGAAGCAGCCTCTATCAAAGCTAACACAATTATTGCAGAAAAGACTGAAGCTCTAGAAGTAGAGATGAAAGAATCAGTTGATTCAGCAGTAGAAAAAATCGTAGAAAATCTCGATTCTTATCTCGACTACGTTGTAGAAGAGTGGATGAAAGAAAATGCTCTTGCCATAGAAGCCGGCGTTAAGGTGGAAATTGCTGAGTCATTGATGACCGGTCTTAAATCTCTTTTTGAAGAGCACAACATCGAAGTTAACGAAGAAACTGTTGACGTAGTTGCTGGCCTTGAAGAAGAAGTTGTATCACTTAAGACTACTGCTAATGATACGATCAACGAAAATGTTGCCCTTCATAAGCAAATTGCAAGTCTCAAAGCTGATCAAGCTTTCAGCGAAATGACCGAAGATCTTACAATCACTCAGCGTGAAAGATTAAAAGTACTTTCTGAGAAACTCGATGTTCAAGATATTGCAGAATATAAAAAAGATCTTCGTACACTACAAGAATCTTTCTTTGCATCTAAGAAAGTTGTAGTAGAAGAAGTTTCTGACGAAGAGCAAGAAATTATGACTGAAGAAACAGTAGTTGCTAAACCAGCTTCTGATTATTCCTCAATCAATGCTCTTAGCGAGTTTCTTAATTCAAGAAAATAAATCAGTAAAATATTAATATTAATAAATAGATCTAGATAAAACCTAATCAAGGAGATAGACAATTATGGCACAGTCAAACTATCAAGCACTTGTTGAAAAGTGGGGCCCGATCCTCGAGCACACAAGCTTTTCTGCAATCACTGATCAACACAAGAAGTCGGTAACGGCAACTATTCTTGAAAACACAGAGCGCGCTCTAATGGAATCAGGCGATACTTCTGCCTCCATGACCGGCTTGCTTTCAGAAGCATCACCAACTAACTCTGCTGGTACAGGCGGTTATGGTGCTGGTTCAACAGCTACTGGCCCAACAGCCGGTTATGACCCAGTACTAATCTCATTGGTACGTCGTGCAATGCCTAACCTTATGGCCTACGACATTGCTGGTGTTCAGCCTATGACAGGACCTACTGGTCTTATCTTTGCAATGCGTTCTAAGTACGCAACCCAAGCTGGCGACGAAGCATTCTATGCTGAAGCTAATACAAGTTTCTCTGGAACTGGTACTCATGCTAACACATTGCCACAAGCTAACACTGCTACCATCACAACTGGTACTGGCTTAGATACTGGTGCTGCTGAAGCCCTTGGCGACGGTTCTGGTCCTGGTTTCGCAGAAATGGCCTTCTCAATCGAGAAAGTTACTGTTGCTGCTAAGTCCCGTGCTTTGAAAGCTGAATACACCACTGAGCTTGCTCAGGATCTTAAAGCCGTTCACGGTCTAGATGCTGAAACAGAACTAGCCAACATTCTACAGTCTGAAATCCTTGTGGAAATCAACCGTGAATTGGTTCGTACAATCTATGGTACTGCCGTTGTAGGCGCAGCTTCTACAGCAGTTCCTGGTACTTTCGACCTTGACGTTGATGCTAACGGTCGCTGGTCTGTAGAGAAGTTCAAAGGTCTTATGTTCCAAATCGAGCAAGAAGCTAACAAGATTGCTTTGCAAACTCGTCGTGGTAAAGGTAACTTGGTTATCTGTTCTTCTGACGTCGCTTCTGCATTGCAAATGGCTGGTGTACTTGATTACACTCCAGCTCTTAATGCTAACGCACTTAACGTTGACGATACAGGCAATACTTTTGCTGGTGTCCTAAACGGTCGTTACAGAGTGTATATCGATCCCTATGCAGGCGCTAACTACTTGGTAGTCGGCTACAAGGGTTCTTCTTCATTCGACGCTGGTTTGTTCTATTGCCCATACGTTCCATTGCAAATGGTTCGTGCAGTTGGTGAGAACAGCTTCCAACCAAAAATCGGCTTTAAAACCCGTTATGGTATGGTTGCTAACCCATTCGCACGTGGCGGCGCTGCTGCTAATGACGGTTCTTTGGTTGCTAATACCAACGTTTACTACCGTCGTGTAGCTATTGCTAATCTTTTCTAAGAAAGGCTAATAATAAGAAGGGTAGGTCAACTACCCCATTCTATTATAACATTGGGGACTCCTTCGGGGGTCCCTTTTTTTATGCACAAAAAAGAGCACCGAAGTGCTCTTTTCTTAATAATATAAGCTTTGTTTATTAGTTAAGCCGTAGTGGCTCTAATACAGCTTCTGCAAATTGCATAAATTCTTCACTCTTAGCACATTCTTGAGCTAAGTTAGACGCGTGATAAATCTTAGCAAGTTTATTAAAATCTTTTTTAGGCACCAAACAATCTTCAAGAATCTTATCTGATATTGCCTTCATATGATCTCGTTCACCTTCAATACGAGTCAAAGAGTTAGACATTTCTTTTAGTGCGCCTTGGATTTGTTTACGATGCTCTTCAGTAATTACTGTAGGCAATGTTTCATCATTAGTAATGCTCATATTATATTTCCTTTAGTTATTTAAGTTTGCCTTCTTCGCGAAGTTTGGCTCTAATTTTAGTTGCGCTTATATTGTGAACTTCTTCGCCGAGATCATGCTGAGTAAATGTGTATCCAACACCCCGACCATAACTGATATCTACGATATTAGGTACACATACAATAACGTATTGATATCCAACCTGATAGCCTGCTTCTGCAAGACCTTCTTCAATACCCTTTATTACTTGGACTTCTCCAAATGGGTTATCGGTTTGTTCTGATGTTCTACCTGCCCCTGCATCTTGTCCTACAATTCCGCCTACATCTCTAACCATGATACAGACCTGTCCGGTGACGGCCAGAGCCTTTTCAAATAGAGCTGTATGTCCAGTATGCCAAGGCTGCCAACGCCCTAGCATCTGCGCTGTGGGCTTCTGGTAGTCAAATAAATCCTTATCGTCCATCTGGTTTACCTTTCAATCCAATTTTAATATGTTGATACCACACTCGCTCATGTGCGTAATATAAAACAAACTTAATAACTAAATCTGCTAAAAATACAGCACCAATTGCTTTGGGTGGTAATCCGAAATACCAGGCAATCATTACCGTGGTAGTACTAGCTATTATACGCCAAGTTACAGCTTTTGTCAAATGGCGAATTTTACCTACAGAATTGCTCATTTTTTACTCCGTAAATTCCATTTAGATATTACTTGCATTAACTGATATTCAGTATCGTCAAACCATTCTGATACGTGATAGTCACAACGTGGCGGAGTTTCGAAAATCTTATTAGTATCTTCAAAACGGCCTACAGCTATAGTGTCCATCCATACCGTAAAGTCTGGATCAAATGCAAGCCGAGCTTCTTCTGTAGGACACACAAAATCTGTTACTACAGTCCTGCCAGCTCGAACAACCCCGTCACTCAAATGCCGCATGCGCAACGCTTGCCTCATACGCCCCTCTGGGCTGAAATCCCAATCGTCGTAGTGAGTACGAACATCATCGGCATTAATATGCACAGCACCAATGAGTTCAGCAAAGGGTTTTGCTAATGTAGTTTTACCGCTGCCTGGCAAACCAAAAATTAAAATTTTCATATGTTTTCCTTGTAGTAGAAGATGGCTTATGCCATCTCCGCCATTTCTAATGCTATATCCAACGCTTCTACCTTACGTTTTGCATTGGTACCAAACCATGCTGAAGTCATACGCGTGTCAGCTGAACGGCCAAGCTTGTGATCAGCCATATAAGTAACTGCGTTGTATGCATTCCACCATGTGCCTGCGGCAAAGTGATCACCTGGTTGGTTCTCTACAATCTCCATTGCCTGTTCTGCGGTGCGTGATAGCACCTTATCTTCACGTGTAGATACGCCAAAGATCTTTCCAAAGAAGCGCTCTAGTTGCGCATCGTCATAACGCTTAGATCCAAGGAATTGAGCCGCTTCTTTAAACTTCTCAACCTTGTTGTGCGACAAGCCAAGAATTTGTTTTACTGCTGCTGGATCAAAGACTGAACGGTGATTAACGCGAACAGATGGTTGACCTACTTCAGTTAAAGAAACTGCAAGGGTATTCGCACAAACGACACGTTCCATTACAAACTTAATGTCGATAGCTTTGCCATATTGGTGCGGATTTGAGAAAAGAAGATAGCCTTTCACTTCGTCACCGCCGAACACTTCGAAGCCATCTTTCACATCAGCTAAAGCCCAAACGATCTGACCATCTCTAAGTGAACCAGCTGTGTCCATCATCATGTCGCCAGCACCTACGAACTCAGTGAAGAAGTCAAACGCTTCAGCATTTTGCACTGGATTCCAGCCTGGCCCTACCTGAGTAAGAATCTTGCTATCAGTAGAACGTACTAGAGCTTGTTGGCCGGTTAAGTGGTTATCACCTTTATAACGGTAAAAAGTATCCACTTTTTCAACTTCCCAATCAAGACCAGCTGCACGCATCATTTGTTGTGGAGTCATGTCGTCCGATACTGGAGTACCAAGACCGTGCCAAGGCTTACCATCACTATTTGATGCGCGATAAGCCATTTGTGCAACGCCGTTAATCATTTCAAGTTCATGTGCCATAATATAATTTTCCTTCAGAGTTTGTTTTTTTGCTACTAAGACTATAATATATCATTTAAGATGATATGTCAACCCTTATTATGCAACTTTAACAATTAAATCATCTTTAAGAGTAACTGTTGCGAAGAACTCTCGGCCACCGCCGCCAGTTAACTGTGGGCGATAAGCGCCAACTATCTTACCGTTAGATACGTACTCGGCACCAAACATTGAAGTCTCCTCGTACATTAGAGGCTGACCGACGCACGTCTTAAGTTCTTTTTTGCTTTTGTAACCAACTAATAACATCATAGATTTTTACCTTCATATTTTATCGGATTATACTGCTATTATATCATCTTAGAACACATGTGTACACAGTTGATTAAGATTTAATTGAGTTTTCTTAGATTATTATGTTATAAGAACATCATCTGTTATTACATCTCAAACTCCTAGTGAACAAGCTCACTTTGCATTGGTAAGGCATCTATCATGTCCCAAGCGTACTCTCCGTACCCAGCTTTTACGATAGCAATGGTATCCACATAAGCAGTATCAGATTCATCTTCTATGGGCCCTACGAAAGCATCTGGGTATTTTCTTTGAATGTACGTGTGCAAATAACGGTAAGCATCTTCTTTATTATGAAAAGTTATAGCTTTCGTGATATCTAATATGTTGTTGTTAGAAAATAAAGCAACTAAACGCTTATCACTTGGATCTACTTCCATGAAATTTAAGTCTTCATTTTTAGCAGTTCCCAGAAATATGCCTTCTACTGGATCAATGATAATGTATTTTAGATTAATCTTCATAATATTTAAGCAACTCTACTTGTCCATTTTCGCCCAGTTTACTTTTGATATAGCTATCTTTAATTAAGCGATCTACAGTTACTTCAATGATTCTTTCGGTTGTTTTACCAGAGCTACGTCTTTCCATAACTCTGCCAACAACTGTAAAAATTACTGCTGTTGATAATAGCCAAATTTCCATATTCATACTGCTAATTCTCCTTTAAAGCCTTCCCACCATGATGGCGCATCCCGGCCTTTTGCCCACTTGGCAAACGATTTAGAAAAGTGATAATAATTGCGATATGCTTGTACAGCATTACCTTCTACCATACACTCTGGGTAAGCTTTCATAGCCTGTGGAAATTCACTTAACTTAGTATCAGGGATGTTTGCTGGAGTACTTCTAAGGATCTCTGAAAGCTTTTTCCACGTAAGATGTTGTTTACCAAAGCGATACTCGAACTCACTGCAGAGGGCCAGAAAGTGCCTGTAGTGCCATTGATAGTTAGCTTTAGTTTCCATAGTCCATACGGTACAAGGGTGGTGGTGATGCACTGCGTTGTACAGAACACTATCTAAATCGGTATTTGTATGAATGTACGCTTTTACCATACGTTTACCAGATTTAGATGGACGCTTTTCCATATAACCGTCAAGCATACGATGTGCAGTTGAAAGCATTTGACCAGCTTCTACTATCATCTTTGGGATGTGTTTGTCACACATCATTTCTGCTGCCTCAACAGGACATTCTGATAATACGAATAAGTTCATTATTTTACCCAAACGTTGTTAAATTTAGCAGGAAGATTTTCACAAGAATATTTATCGCCTTCGGCGTAATTTAAAACTTTAACACACTCAGAGGATGAGTAGCTAAATTGAACATCTGGAATAGATAGAATCTTTGATATGGATGTTGTTATTATTGCACCTGCGGCAATCATTACAAAGCACCCACCTAGAAATTTTAGTGAACCTTTAATAACAAGCATGGTATCGTTTTTCATAATATAATCCTTAGACTTTTTTAATTTATAAGACTATTATACATCATCTAAGAATGAATGTCAACAGTTATTTTCACATTCTTGCATTATATTTCATATCCAATTATGATTGCTATCAATATGTACCCTAGTAAAACTGTGTATACTAGCAGCATTTCATGCTTTGCTTTCATCTTCGCCTTCAGTTGTTTCATTAGGTTCAATTACTGTTGTTTCCATAATTATGTATTCAGTTTTATCGACACTACTAGCAGTTATAAAGCTAATAGCGTCTTCTTTGCGGGAAGTTATAAGAGCAACCGCGCCTTCAGAGTTACGTACAGTATACATATTACACCTCACAAATAGTTTAAAAATGAATGTTAACCGTTATTTTACACTTTGTACATTTCTTTGTATTTTTTTCGAACTGACATAAAATGACCCAAATAGTCATATGTGTTTACTTTGAATACCTGTGGTTCATGTCCGTCAACTGCGATTAGGATTACAGCTTGTTTGATTGCAATACCCGTGGTTTCAAGGAATGCAGCTGCGTAAAAACAGCATTGCATAAAGTAGCCTTCAATCCACTCTTCTTTCTTTGGTTTGCGCGATGTTTTAAAATCGATGATTGATAGTACACCATCATATTCAGCTATACAGTCAAATTGACCAGCTGTTTTAAGTTTATCGCTGTAAAGAAATTGTTCTTGCATCCAAATATTATCTAAACGACCATCAATAACTGTACGCAAGTCATTAAACGAATTGATATTAGCAGGCATATGTTTGCCTTTCCAATCTTCTTCGTTGTTTATATAATCTTCAGCAAGTTTGTGAACAGCAGTTCCACGGGTTGAAGCTTGACGAGAAATCTTGTTTGCTTCCTCTTCACCAACTCGAGCACGCCATTCTATAATACCTTGCTTCGACAGAATTGATAGTACTGTTGTGATCGAAGGATACGCTTTCCCATCAGGAGTAAAGTACCTTCGACCAGCTTCTGTCGTCTTACGGGTAAGTGATGGTAATACCACCCCGTGTTCTACATGATTAAACATAATATATCCTATTTGATTCTTATTATTTACATTATATCATATAAGAAACAGTTTGTACACTATTTTAATCGTAGTTACCACGGGACGCCAGATGCTTTCACAGGTGCCATTTGTAGATCAAGGTTAGCCTGCAAGCTGGCTTCTGTAGCTTCCTGATCGATACCATCTTCAAAGCACCAGCCCAAGACCACCTCTTCAGTCAACTCTGCATAAGGAACAAAGTCGGTAGCTTCTGGATCTGCGCTAAAGCCGCAAGTGCCATAGCTGCCTGCACTGAACTCGCCGGCGTCGTCAGTAGCTGTACAGCGCCAGTGAGCGGTGATGACAGAGTTGTTTTCTGTCAGGTCGTATTCTAGGGTGGAGATTGTCCAGTTAAATGTAGTCATGGTGTTTCCTTTTAATATATTTATATGTGTATTTTGTGATAATAAAACATACCGCCATTATCGGAGTGGCTAGCAAGTAGGATATTGATAAAATTTAAATATTTTTATACTATTTTAAGTTATTAGGGAAATAGTTCAACTACTTTAGCTTGAACCTCTGCGTCAGTTAGCTTGTTGGTTGGGCCACCTCCTTCCCACTCGATATTACTAATGTTTGCAGGGCCGTCAGAAGAAATAACAGAGAAGCCGTTACCATCATTCAGTAACTCTGCCCTACAGTGAAGTATGGCAAAACACATTTTACTAATCTCATCGGTAAATTGATTTCGGTCTATGTCGGATAAATTAAAATGACTCATAAGTATTTTCCTTAAAATGGGTTAGCGGTGTAATTTCCACCAGTATACGTCTCGACTGTGGTGGGCCTTGAAAACCCCCAGCCTTCGATGGTACAGCTAAAACCTGACGTAGGATTGTGGGAGTAGGGGTTATGTATTTGGAAAATAAAACTATTTGCGCTGCTCGACTCAAGAAGGACTCCAACACCAGCGGTGTTAAAATTGCTTAAAGTACCGTGAAACCTAGATCCGCTACCGAACTTTTCTGTAATAGTATAAGCTCCGTTGTAACGACGACCAATATAAATTTGAGCAAAACGCCTGTCCGTAGTTCCGAGTGAGTAATTAGTCCCCATTACCGTAATGATCATGTCGAGCCGAGAATTTACATTAACAGGTATGCTGTACCGAGCTATTGATGCTGACATTGAGTACAGCGCGTAATTACTTAGCGCGACTTCTGTGCTGGTGATATGAGACATTATTTACCCTCCAAGGCGTTTAGTCTATTTTCTAGCTCTGCAATCTTTTTGTTAGCTTCCTGCAGGGCCGCTACAATTACTGGGGTAATACGCCCGTAATCCATTGACATCATCTCTTCGCCTTCAGGATCGCCCGAGACAGCTTCTGGAACTATGTCCATCATTTCTTGCGCTATAAATCCATAAACTGTGCCTGCTTCTGGATCAGCTTTCCAGCCGTGAGTGACAGGGTTCATAGCCATCAGCTTGTCAGTTGAATTACTGATAGGCTGAATGTCTTTCTTTAAGCGACGGTCAGAAGTTGTACTATAAATTGTCCCTGATGCGGTTACCGAAATACTGCCAACG